>JAEEGG010001250.1_pt1 | contig 69530 bp, 52 predicted proteins | sample 9134161 | NCBI WGS metagenome assembly JAEEGG01 (sample SAMN16246543, study PRJNA631951) | gut metagenome | biome: gut microbiome; feature: rumen; material: CR-attached | host: Bos | place: Iran: Karaj | collected 2018-10
AGCATAACTGTCAGCGATTAATGCTAACCCCATCAACACAAGATTGCAGATTACAAAGATGGAGTTTTTCATTCTTTTTGCAAAATATAAAGCGTCTCCACCCGTAAAAACAGCCGTTTTTTCCGGAAATTGGGACAAGTACCCCTGTATTTCAAACATTATGCCGCCAATCACCCCGGATTCGATTGAAGACACCAAAGAATCGCCTGTCAAAGCGGTTGCGGATGGGGTGTCAACGAGAGGAAGGTTTCGGGAATATCTGTTCAAAGCCTTGAATCTTGTCCTGCATCCAAGGGATATCTCGCCTCCTTCGTAGGCACCATCCTGACCTATCAAATCTATCGTGAGAGTTGTTCCGAAATCGAAAACAAGACAACCAGACCCTTTGAACAGATAACGCACCGCTATAATGGATGCTACCCTGTCTGGGGACAAATATTCCGGAATACTATTGGAAATAGCTGTGGATGTGTGAGTTCTGTCAAGAATAACCAGTTTTCCACACCTGGATTTCAGGGATTGTTCCTCTTTGGGGCCTATTTCTATAGTCGAAGACACAACCATCACTTCTGGCCGTCCTTTATCCAAAAGCGAGTCTATGAATTCGAACATTTTCTCACCCTGATAACGGAAGGTCTTTCCGAGAGTCATTTCCTCGGACCAGGCTGCCTTGAGCGCCGTGTTTCCAATCTCAACTAAAAGATTTGCCATCAGTTCAAAATTCTTAAAGTAGAAAGGGCGGAAGGAAGGGAGTCTATGCCGCGAGTGACTATTTTAAGCTTACCTTCCGTCTGCTTAAGGTTGAACAAACGCTCCCGGGTTCCCACTTTCGCAAGAACTTCCGAGAAAACCTTGGACTTGTAATAAGGCGACATCGGATTGGAAATGAAGAACATAATCATCATTCCGTTTTTGATTATGATCTTCTCGAAACCGAGTTTTCCACCGAGATTCCTTATTTTCACCACATCGAAAAGATTCTCTGTCTCCGGAGGAAGATTTCCGAAACGATCCTTCAGACTCTCTCTGGTACGATCTATCTCCTTGTCTGAAGAAAGACTGTCAAGCTGCTTGTAAATTCTTATCTTTTCGGCGGTTATGTCTATGTAAGAATCCGGGATCATGGCCAGCTGATCTGTCTCTATGGTACAGTCACGGATGAAGGAATCATCATTTTTGCGGGAGTTTATTCCTGTCTCGACACCAAGTTCTTCCATCGCCTCCGCAAGAATTTTCTGGTAGGTCTCATAACCCATATCCATAATAAAACCGCTCTGCTCCGCTCCAAGAAGATTACCGGCTCCACGAATGTCCAAGTCCTGCATGGCGATGTTGAATCCGCTGCCAAGATCGGAGAACTCCTCTATTGCCTTGAGTCTCCTTCTGGCATCTTCGGTGATTGACACAAGCGGAGGCACTATCAAGTAACAGAATGCTCTCCTGTTCGAACGGCCAACCCTGCCACGAAGCTGGTGCAAGTCGCTCAACCCTATATTCTGAGCCTGGTTTATTATTATGGTGTTGGCGTTGGGGATGTCGAGTCCATTCTCTATTATGGTGGTGCAAAGGAGCATGTCATAGTCTCCCCTGATGAAATCCAACATTCTGTTTTCCAATTCTTTAGATTCCATCTGACCATGGGAGACACAGATTTTCATGTCAGGAACCAGGCGATGAAGGATCTCATAGATGGAAGGCAATTCCTCAACCTTGTTATGGAGGAAGAATATCTGTCCACCTCTTGCCAGCTCGTAGTTTATGATGCTCTTTATCTCTTCCTCATTGAAAAGGATTATCTCGGTCTGTGTGGGAATCCTGTTAGGCGGAGGGGTGTTTATTATGGACAGATCCCTAGCTCCAAGAAGTGAGAACTGGAGAGTTCTCGGAATAGGAGTGGCAGTTAATGTCAAGGTGTCAACCGAAGACTTCAACTGCCTGAGCCTTTCTTTGGCTGAAACTCCGAATTTCTGCTCCTCATCTATTATCAATAAGCCTAAGTCTTTGAATTCGAACCCTTTCCCTAGCATCTTATGGGTTCCTATGACAATGTCAAGGCTACCTTCGGCCAATTTCTTTTTGATGTCATTCACCTCTTTCGCGGTACGAAGCCTGCTCACATAATCAACCGAACAAGGGAAATCCTTAAGTCTGGACGAGAATGTGGTGTAATGCTGGAGAGCCAGAATTGTGGTAGGAACAAGCACAACAACTTGCTTTCCGTCGGTCACAGCCTTGAAAGCCGCCCTAATGGCAATCTCCGTCTTTCCGAAACCAACGTCACCGCAAATCAAGCGATCCATAGGGCTGGAATCCTCCATATCCCTTTTGACAGCTTTTGTGGCCGTCTCCTGATCGGGTGTGTCCTCATACATGAAGGAAGACTCAAGTTCTTCCTGAAGATAACTATCTGGAGAAAAGGCGAATCCGGAAGAGGCTTTTCGCTTCGCATAGAGTTGGATAAGATCCTTGGCAATGTCCTTTATCTTGGACTTGGCGCTGGTCTTTAATGTCTGCCAAGACTTGGATCCAAGTTTATTAATCCTTGGAGGCTCACCATCCTTTGAACGGAATCTCGATATCTTATTAAGGGAATGGACTGAGACGAACACCACATCACCATCCTTATACATGATTTTAACAACCTCATGCATCCTTCCCTTATCATCCCTCATTCTGACAAGACCGCCGAAAACTCCCACTCCGTGATCTATATGAACCACATAATCACCTATGTTAAAGGCAGTCAAGTCATTGAGAGTAAGTTGCTCACTCTTCTCAACCGTACGACGGACACTAACCCTGTGGAACCTGTCGAAAATCTCATGGTCAGAATAACAGCAAACCTTATCTTCATTGTCGATGAAGCCGGCATGAATATTCTTACCTTGCACAAATTCAGGAACTAGTCCTTTATTTTCTCTAAGGATGGACTCCAAGCGTTCAGTCTGCGATTTTTTCTCGCTGAAAATGAACACCTTGTATCCCTTTTCCATATTCCGGGCTATATCTGCCGAAAGAATCTCGAAATTCTTGTTGAAGACAGGTTGGGGAGATATGTCAAATTTGATGACCTCATCATTATCAACCTCAAGAGGAACCTCAAGGAACACTTTCTTAAAAGGGTCAAGTTCCTTGAAGAAGTCCTCTTTCCGGTACATGTCTGAAGAGTCCGCCCAGACAACAGTTCCTTTCGGGAACAAACCCGATACGCTTATCAACTCTTCCTCATTCCCTTCACCAGCAATGTCAGGGAATATTTCCACCTCATCCCTGATTTCTTTCGAAAGTTGAGTGTTGCAGTCGAACACATGGATAGTCTCAACTTCATCTCCGAAAAATGAGATTCTGAAAGGATAGTTGAAAGAAAATGAGAACACATCAATTATGGATCCCCTTATCGAGAACTGCCCGGGAGCAGAGACAAAATCTACCTTCTCAAATCCTTGATTTACAAGTATTTCCTTTATATTGTCATGGGATATTTCCTGGCCAGTGGTTATTTTAAGGAGAGCATTCTCTATGTCATTAGCTTTTGGAACCCTTTCCTTGAGAGCGTCGGGATATGTAACAATAAACAGCCTTTTCGAATTATCAGCGTTGGAAATCAATTCTCCTATCGCTGATGTTCTCTGCACTCCAACCGAGGATTTGAAATTGCTCTTTTCCACCACTTTACCACTGTCGGGCAGGAAAAAAACAATATCCCCTTCCACAAGGCTGTAGAGATCTGAAGCACAATATTCCGCACTCTCTTTATCGGGCAACAAAACAATGTGGGTTCCGTCTTTCGCTACCTGAGAAAGGACAAACCACCGAGCGGAAAGAAAGAGTCCTTTACAGAATACTTCTTTCCTTCCTTTAAGGGCCGAAGAAAGATCGGCCGCTGAATTTCTACTTATCAACATCAATGGTCAAAAGCCTGTTGAAAACCTGTTGAAACAACTGTTTATATCCGCATAAAGATTGTCATCATATTGTCCCGGCTGGGATATCAACAAATTATACTTGATTTACCAATAATCCATTTTTTATAATTTTCCTTTATAATTTATTGATTAGCAAATACTTCAAATAGTTATCAACATTTCAACAACTTAAATAAAACCATCAAATCTTATAAAAAATATCAATATATTTGTATCTGATAATTGACGCTCTGATGACAGATTTCAATCCTCGCGACACAAATGCGGACAAAGATAAGGATTTGGACGGAATAATCCGCCCGCAAGAACTTGAAGATTTCACTGGACAAAGAGAGATAGTATCGAATCTCAATGTCTATATAAAAGCGGCCAAGATGAGGGGTGAGGCACTCGACCATGTCTTATTCCATGGCCCTCCCGGTTTGGGTAAGACCACTCTTGCCCACATTATAGCCAACGAGATGGGGGTGAATATGAAAGTGACCTCCGGTCCGGTACTTGATAAACCTGGAGATCTGGCTGGTCTTCTAACCTCCCTCGAGAACGGTGATGTACTTTTCATAGATGAGATCCACAGGCTTTCTCCAGAAGTCGAGGAGTACTTGTATTCAGCGATGGAGGATTATGTGATAGACATCATGATAGACAAAGGTCCGGGAGCCAGGTCTGTCAGACTATCCCTCAATCCTTTCACCCTTGTTGGCGCCACCACAAGAAGCGGACTTTTGACCGCACCTCTTCGCGCCAGGTTCGGAATCACTTGTCCATTAGAGTATTATGACACTTCTGATCTGGTCAGGATTGTGAAGAGAAGCGCCAGCATCCTCAATGTGACAATTGACGAGGCTGCCTCTAAAGAGATAGCTCTTCGCAGCCGCGGGACACCTCGTATAGCAAACGCCTTGTTGAGAAGGGTTCGTGACTTTGCCCAGGTGATGGGGGACGGACACATTGATCTTGAGATAGCAAAATATGCCCTCAATAAGTTAAAGATAGACACTCGAGGGCTGGATTCAATTGATAATAAGATATTAAGGACCATCATAACAACTTTCAAGGGAGGACCTGTCGGAGCCAACACCATCGCCACTGCGATCAGCGAAGACCAGGGTACTTATGAAGAGGTGTATGAGCCTTTCCTCATAAAGGAAGGTTTTATTGTACGGACCCAAAGAGGTAGGATCGCTACCGAGATGGCTTACCGGCATATGGGCCTTGATGCTGAACTAGAAGCGAATAAGACAGATAATGGCACGTTATTTTAGAATTTTTGTCGCCGCGGTCCTGATTGCGGTATCATCCCCGGCTTTTTGTTGTACTTCTGTTATCATATCCGGTAACGCCCGTTCCGACGGCCGTCCCGTCATGATGAAACACAGGGACTCGGGCGAACTTAATAACCTGATGCGTTGGTTCAAAGGGCCTGAATATGATTTCATTGGCCAGGTGAATGCCTCTTCAAAGGGAGGAGAAGTTTGGGCAGGACATAACACAGTAGGTTTCTGCATCATCAACACCGCTACCTACGATCTTAAGGATGATGATGTCCCGTCTTCGGAAATGGACAAGGAAGGTGAGCTGATGTTCAAGGCTCTTGGTCAGTGCGCTGATCTTAAAGACTTTGAGAGATTTTTGGAGTCCCTTCCCAAACCTTGGGGAGTGGAAGCCAACTTCGGAATAATTGACGCAAAAGGGGAAGCCGCTTATTATGAGGTAAATAACCATTCTTATCGTCGTTTTGATGTGGCCGATGAGCCTGGTGGTTACATGGTTGTGACTAACTTTACCAGAAGTGGCCGTCCTGATGACAGGAAAGGAGAGGACAGGTTTGAGAAGGCCTCATTGATTATGAGTGATATGGATGTGTCCACAGCCGGACATAAGGAACTGATTAATGCTATTTCCCGTTCCGGAGCGCCTATCATGAGGGATATAACGGCATCAGTCATTGTATTCGAGGGAGTTCTTCCAGGCGAGGATCCTTCTTTTACTGTGGCATGGACGGTTCTCGGTTGCCCCACAACCTGTATTTATATTCCTTTGAAAGTTTTCACAAGTGATCATATTCCTTCATACATGAAGGAGCATCGTGGGACTGATGAAGCTCAGATTTGCAGCCAGTCGCTGGTTATCAAGGGAATATATGGATTTGAGAAAGGTTGTGTCATTGAATGTGCTGAGGTTGAGAAATTTGCGGACAGCCACTTCTCAAGAACCATGTCCCCTTTAAGATATGATCGCTTCGCGAGAAGATTATTCAAGAAATACAGGATGATGTATCGTCGTAAACTGCCGAAAGTGGTATCTTGAATTGTTTAATACGATAAAAATCATTAAAATTGCAGACTAATACCAAAACGCAAATCATTAATCACTAAGATATGGCCGAAAAATTAATCTCAAAGATTCCTGACGGACCTTTGGCTGAAAAATGGACCAAACGTAAGTCGGAGCTTCGTCTCGTAAACCCCAACAACAGGAGAAAACTTGAGATCATCGTGGTCGGTACCGGTTTGGGAGGAGCCTCCGCGGCTGCCTCGCTCGGTGAGCTTGGCTACAATGTCAAGGTTTTCTGCATCAGCGACTCTCCCCGAAGGGCTCACTCCATAGCCGCCCAGGGAGGTATAAATGCCGCCAAAAACTATCAGAATGACAACGACGCTGTCTATCGTCTGTTCTATGACACAATCAAGGGAGGTGACTACCGTAGCCGTGAGGCTAATGTGTATCGTCTTGCCGAGGTTAGCGCGGCCATTATCGACCAGTGCGTCGCACAGGGTGTTCCTTTCGCCCGTGAATATGGCGGCTATCTCGCTAACCGTTCTTTCGGAGGTGTGCAGGTGAGCCGTACATTTTATGCCAGGGGTCAAACTGGTCAGCAGCTTCTTCTCGGTGCCTACGCGGCTCTGAACCGTCAGGTAGCCGCCGGCACAGTGACAAGCTATCCTCGTCACGAGATGCTTGACCTTGTCATTGTCAATGGCCAGGCAAAGGGTATCATTGCCCGTAACCTTGTGACCGGCAAACTTGAGAGGTTTGGAGCACACGCTGTCGTAATAGCCACCGGAGGTTATGGAAACACTTATTTCCTCTCCACTAACGCGATGAACAGCAATGGTTCAGCCGCTTGGCAGTGCTATAAGAAAGGTGCTTTCTTCGCCAATCCTTGCTTTGCCCAGATCCACCCCACGTGTATTCCTGTCCATGGAGACCAGCAGTGCAAGCTGACCCTGATGTCAGAGTCGCTACGTAACGACGGACGTATCTGGGTTCCCAAGAAGATGGAAGACGTGATGAAACTCCGTAAGAAGGAAATCAAGCCTTCCCAGATTCCTGAAGAGGATCGTGACTACTATCTCGAGCGTCGTTATCCGGCTTTCGGTAACCTTGTTCCTCGTGACGTGGCATCCCGCGCCGCTAAGGAAAGATGCGATGCCGGTTACGGAGTCAATGAGACAGGTCTCGCCGTATTCCTTGATTTCTCCGACGCCATCAAGAGACTTGGTCATCAGAGAGTTCAGGAGCGCTATGGCAACCTTTTCGATATGTATTTCAAGATCAACAACGTCAGCCCTTGGGAGGAGCCGATGATGATTTATCCGGCCATCCACTACACCATGGGTGGTATTTGGGTTGACTACGATCTCCAGACCACAATTCCCGGACTGTACGCTATCGGAGAGGCAAACTTCTCCGATCACGGCGGAAACCGTCTTGGAGCTTCAGCCCTTATGCAGGGTCTTGCGGACGGTTATTTTGTGCTTCCAGTCACCATCGCCGACTACCTCTCCAACAAGTTCGCCGAGCCTAAGACGGACATCAACGATCCCGCTTTTGACGAGGCTGAGAAGGCTGTCCAAGCCAGAATAGACAAGTTGTTTTCTATCAAGGGTAAGAAGACTGTTGACTCCCTCCACAAGAAACTCGGAAACATCATGTGGGAGTACGTCGGAATGGCCCGAAGCGAGGAAGGACTTAAGAAGGCTATTGAGGAGATAAAGGAACTCAAGAAGGAATTCTATGAGGATGTATGTGTTCCAGGAGAGCAGAATCAGTTCAATCAGGAACTTGAGAAGGCTCTCAGACTTGAGGACTTCTTCGAGATTGGTGAGTTGATGGCTCGTGACGCTCTTAACAGGAAAGAGTCCTGCGGTGGTCATTTCCGTGTTGAGAGCCAGACTGAGGAAGGAGAAGCCAAGAGGGACGACGCCAACTACATGTACGTTGCCGCTTGGGAGTACAAGGGAGAGGACAAGGAGCCCGAACTCCACAAGGAACCTCTTAAGTATGAGTTTATTGAAGTGAAAACCAGAAATTACAAAGAATAACCGGATATGGATTTCAATCTTAAGATATGGCGTCAAAAGAACGCCCGTGAGCAAGGTCATTTTGAGACCTACCACATCTCTGGAATTGAGGAGGATGCTTCCTTCCTTGAGATGCTCGACATCCTTAATGAGCAGTTGATCCGTGAGGGAAACGATCCGGTTGCTGTTGAGAGAGGTTGCAAGAGCAGTGGTCCTGTTTCTTTCGATCACGATTGCCGTGAGGGTATATGCGGAGCCTGCTCGCTGTACATTGACGGCCGCGCGCATGGTCCGGACGACCATGTGACAACTTGCCAGTTGTTCATGCGTCATTTCAAGGATGGAGCGACAATAACCGTAGAGCCTTTCAGAAGCCCTGCCTTCCCTATTATCAAGGACTTGGTTGTTGACCGCAGCGCTTTTGACAAGATTCTTCAGGCTGGTGGTTTCATTTCAGTGCGTACTGGAGCCGCCCAAGACGGTAACACAATTCTCATTCCTCATGAGGATGCCGAGAAGAGCATGGACGCAGCCGCTTGCGTAGGTTGCGGAGCTTGTGTGGCCACTTGCAAGAACGGCTCAGCGATGCTGTTCGTGGCGGCAAGGGTAAGTTCTCTCGCTCTGCTACCTCAGGGTCGTCCAGAGGCCGCCAGAAGAGCGAAAAACATGGTGGCGAAGATGGAAGAACTCGGCTTCGGAGGTTGTACCAACACCCGCGCCTGCGAGATGGAATGCCCTAAGGGAATATCCATCGACCACATCGCCCGTCTCAACCGCGAGTTCCTCAAAGCCAAATTCAGGGACTAAAAAGGGTGCGACCAGTTACAGGCCGCACCCCGAAAAAGTCAGTCTTTCATAGTATTCTGACTTAGATTCCGCCGGGATATCAAACATAGCCATCAAAAGGAGTTGTTCCAGCGAAAAGGATGGCTATTACGGTTCCGTCTTTCATTAAGATTCGGATATCTATATTAGCGTCGTCATTTATTGTGTAGTAATCCTCCTTGTAAGTGGAGAACTTGTATGAGTTTATCTTCACATCTTTGACAAGGTCGCAGCCACCTTCATATTTGCCTTGGTTCATTGGAATATTCAGAATCTTCCCAAAACCGAGGTCGTCCGTTATAATTGTGATACGATCTATATACTGACCAGGGATCGTATATTCCGTCCCTTTGTACCTGAAACCTGAGATATAAATCATTGACGCCACCTTGTCCCAGCAGGGACCTTCCGTGAAAGAGTCCTGATAGAAATGGCAGCGATGGGAAGAGCCTTCTCTCGGGTCTGCGATTCCTCCGCCCACGAACACGGATCCGATAGGATAGGACTTCTTGCTCCCTATCGCCAACTTATTCTTAGTTTTCGACTTGGTTCCGTCCTCATTGTTTATGAAAAGTTCATGGTTAAGGAGACTGTAATCATCATCAGGCCATTGCTTTGGAGTAGAAGGATTATTTGATATCTCCTTGTCAGGAGTGGGACTATTAATCTCCTCGTCCACATCTGTGCGGGTTTCATCAAGCGAACCGCATCCGACGAACAATAAAGATATACCGACGCAAGTCAAAAGGAATTTTAGGGTGTTTTTCATGTTGTTGTGATTGTGACTATATCTTTTTAAAAAAATCCAGATAATCTTTGGTGGCTTTGGAGGGAGTCAATTCCTTGAACCACATGATATTGTGATTACTCTTTTGAGAGATTATCTTTATTTCCAAGTCCCCTTTCATCAGAACATCGTAAAGTATATACCCTTGGGAAGTATCTTGGGTCAAATCTCCGGTAATGGACACTTTGCAATTATCAACAGACTTGTAGAAAACGGCGTTATCGCTTGAATAATGGCAGTATTTAAGGATTCCCCTTACCGTTTTAGGGCTTAGTGTGAGTTTCCCGTCCTTTGTCACCTTATATGGCACATCCTCTACCAATAAATCTATCTCAAAAGCGCTCTTAACCCATCCGCGGAGAGTACTAGGATCCCAGTCATCAGGTTGTTTACTTGGTTCCACGACTTGATAAGATTTAAACAGAAGGCTCATATTACCGTTGTTGTCCGTGTAAATGGCCACCTCGCCAGTGTCGGGAAAAACGACAGACATGGTCTCTTTCTTCCCGGCATCTTGCGACTGAACCGTAAACACGTTTCTTTCTACTGAAGACCAGCCTTCAGATCTAAACTCTCGGCTTTGCCGATCATCGGAGCCGTCAAACATGTCCTCCACCAAGTTGCAGGAGGAGAACAGTATCGCAATCGCCGCAAACAGTATAAATCTCTTTTTCATTATATAGACCTTTATTTATTGAACTATCCTATGATACTAAATCCCCTTTTTTTAAAAAATTGCATCAAAAAGTTTAATAACTTTAATAATGTAATTAAAATCCTAATGCCAAACCATATCCATTAATATATGTGTAGTATTAAGTCCTCGTGTCTTGGTAACATCGCCATTATCGGCAATTAGATCGTAAGCCTTTTGAAAATTTTCAAGTGTATATGGATCCGGTTGATATTTTAAAACAACATCATGGTCACTGCTAAAGAAGTATTGGGCCTTAGTTGTTTGATCCAATGACTCTTTCGAATTAGAAGTAGTCAGCTCTTCATAGGAACATGAAGCGCAAACGAATAGTACGATAAACAGGGTGTGGAAAATCACATAAAGCTTAGCCATGGCTTATACGGATTAAGATTGAAAAATAGAAGATGAAAATTAAATGTCGAATTCGCCTTTATACCGCTGGCCGGAAGGCAGGGTGAACAGGGTGAGGTAGTGACCTGAACCCATGGTTATGGGAACGGCGGCGGAGAGGAACTGTGTGTCGATCGTGACGGAGTCATAGCCTCCGGTGGTGGTGTTCATGACCTCGACCTCGAACTCGCCGAGATTGGTTGTGAATGTCAGGAAGAGCGTTGAGAGCATGGCCTCGTAGGAGGCTGAGATGGGGACTGTTGTAGGCATTCTTGGTCTTTCCGGGTCAGGATTACTTCCGGGATAAGGCTCAATCACAATAACCGTGTCACCGGCGGCTTTCATTGCCCAAGAAGGAAAGGGTGCCACCAAAAATAACAACAAGAGAGCAAAGAAGAAGAAAGATTTGTTTCGCATAAACATAGGATGTCTTTTGTTTATGCAAAGTTCGGGGTTATTCCCCCCGATATTAAAAGAATGTGGCGAAAAAAGTGTGACAAAGAGAGAGAAGAAAAACGCCTCTCAGTGCGCTGGAAGGGCGTTTTGAAGGCCAAACACAAAAAAAATCGTGACAACACCCTATTTGACCCTAAAAATAGCGAAGAAATTCCTCGCCCACTTTCCCAAAACCGGCTATTTTTTGACGGAGCCTTTTCTTTCTCGTGCGCACATTATCAGTAGAGGTTAGGTTCATGACAACCATAACAGCGGTGTTGTCGAAACCCGCAAAATAGTAACATGCCATCATGTACTCGGACTCCGACAACCCGGGGCAGCCCTTGCGTAATCTAGTCATCATCCCGTCCATGTCCTTGTCAATCATTCGCTCAAAACGGGCTCTTGCCGCAACATCAGACCTCAGATCACCAATGAGTGAGCGTATGGCTTGACTTATCGGATCCTTTTCAGACCCTGGCCTGTCGGATATACGGTAAGCCTCCTCGTAAATGTCTGAGAGAAAGGCATATTTGTCCTTTCTGGCATCATTTTGGGCTTTGAGAACTCTATTCTCGAGGGACTCGATAACCAGATTCATCCTATCCTCCCTTTCTTCTGACAATCTTTTATTTCTCCGATAAAGCAGGTATGTCAAGAACCCTGTCATTCCCATCAAAAGACAAATAAGGAGTATAACAATAATCAAGAGCCCTCTGGTCTTAACTTGAAGGTCTTTTTCTGAATTGACAACCTCAAGGTACGCCTGCCGTGATGCGGCCGCCGACAAGGCCGACGCACCGGTGATCATCTCGTCTTTTGCCCGCATAGCGGACCAGAGATCCATATATGCCCCTCTATAATCTCCTGCGCGGAGTTTTTCCCGGTGACGCCAATAATGATAATCGTATTGGCCTGACCTCCCTTCGTGCGAGAATCTGTTCCAAATAGAGTCTGCGAGGTCTCGATTTCCAAAAACACCAGTCAAATATGCGTAAGCGGCCAATTGGGCGCTGTCACTAATTCTGCCGCCATTTCTCAGTGCGTTCGAAAAATGTGCGAACGCCGAAGAATCGTCCTGTTCTGGCAAACTTGTCAAGAACATCGCATAGTTGATCTCCACCTTGCCCCTAAACCTGTGATCAAGTTCTTTATCTGACAAAAGAGCCCGGAAACAACTGTCGGCCTTTGCCCACATTCTCATTTGTGAGAAATTGCCTGCTTCACGAAGACGAACAAGTCTCTCCTGATCTTTCCTCCCGCACCGGCGGAAACACTCAAGGGATCTTTCTATATATGACGAAGCCATGGTGTGGTCTCTGGTTTTGGTAAATGTGTCAGCCATAATTGAATAAAGAATTCCCAGAAGGTTCTGATCATCAACTTTTTCCGCAAATTCAGCGGCATGGCTGAAGGAGACGATGGCCTGGTTGTACCGGCCTGCGTTGTACTGCTCCGTGCCGAGGTACATGTACGCTTTCAGCCTCTGCTCGGGGGTGCCGTGGCGGTCGTAGTAATCGACCGCAGGCTGGACGACTCGGGTGTCGGCGGTGTCGATGTAGTTCTTGTCCAGGGCGATGGCGTGGAGCAGGGAGTATTTCGCCTTGGCGGCCCTGCCTCTCAACTCGGTCGTGTCGATCTGCCGGATAGCGGCAAGGGCGCTGTCCGGCCGGGAGTCGATGTAAGGCTCGATGTCGGCGAGTGTTTGAGACAAACGATGATCGCAACAGGAATAAAGCCCCAGAGATAAGATTATGATAATTAATAGTTTCTGAAGATTTTTCATAATTGTTCTCTTTTATTTACCAAAGGAAGTTATTGAAAGGATAGCGCCCGGCGTGAATCTCCGCAACCATTTTATACAAGTCACTACGGAGCTTGTCCAGGTTGGTTTTGTTAATGGCCGACATGAATATGCACGGGGCTTTCTCTTCGGCAATCCATGTGTTCTTCAGTTCTTCGAGTGTGCGGTTTTCCTTGCCTTTCGGGGTGAGGGAGAATTCGTCATATTCCTCATATTCATAAGCATCTATCTTATTGAATATCACATAGACAGGCTTGTTTGCCGCTCCGATGTCCCGAAGTGTTCTTTCAACCACTTCCATCTGTTCCTCGAATCCTGGATGTGAGATGTCAACCACATGCAACAGGATGTCCGCCTCCCGGACCTCGTCAAGGGTGCTCTTGAACGCCTCCACAAGCTGGGTTGGCAGTTTCCTTATGAATCCTACGGTGTCGCTGAGAAGGAAAGGGACGTTCTCGATTACCACCTTCCTGACGGTAGTATCAAGAGTTGCGAACAACTTGTTTTCAGCGAAGACATCCGATTTGGCCAACAGGTTCATGATGGTGCTCTTGCCGACATTGGTGTAACCGACAAGGGAAAGCCGTACCATCGACCCCCTGTTGCTCCGTTGTGTCGCCATCTGGCGGTCAACCTTCTTCAGCTGCTCTTTCAGGCGGGAAATCCTTTCTTTGACTATTCGCCGGTCAATCTCTATCTGGGTCTCACCCATACCTCCACGGGTTCCCATTCCTCCCCTCTGCCTCTCGAGGTGGGTCCACATGCCGGCCAGGCGAGGGAGCATATAGTTGTACCTGGCCAATTCCACCTGCATCTTCGCATAGGAAGTCTTGGCCCTTTGGGCGAAGATCTCAAGTATAAGGCTTGTCCTGTCGATGACCGGCCGGTTCTTGATCACCTGCTCGATGTTGCGTTGTTGCATTCCGGTCAGCTCATCATCGAATATGACGTATGCGATGTCGTTATCTTCGCAATAATCAGCTATTTCCTGAAGTTTTCCGCTTCTGATGTAGGTCGCTTTCTCTGGTTTGTCGAGTCTTTGGACAAACTTCTTATCCCCCGTTGCCCCAGCTGTTTCCGCCAGGAACTCGAGTTCATCAAGGTATTCCATCACCTTGCGCTCATCCTCATTCTGTCGTATTATCCCGACAAATACCGCTTTCTCTATTTTTTCTTCTGCCATTTTGTGTTTCTGAACAAAGTGAAGAATCTCATCAAAAAAAGGCCATCCGGTTGAGGACGGCCTTTCTGTCGCGTTTCCCGCTTTTAGCGGAGCTGGAAGATCACAGGGAAGGTGTACGTCACCTTAACGGCGCGGTCACGCTGCTTGCCCGGCTTCCACTTCGGAGAGCTCTGGACAACACGGACAGCCTCCTTGTCGAGGGAGGAGTCAACACCTCTGAGGACCTTCACGTTGGTCACTGAACCGTCCTTTTCAACCGTGAACTGAAGCGTCACACGGCCCTGGACTCCGTTCTCCTTCGCGATCTCAGGATAAACGAGTTTGGAGTTGACCCATTTGGAGAACTCGTTGGCGTCTCCGCCATTGAAAGAAGGCTTCTCTTCCACAAGTTGGAAAGGAATAGCCTCTTCCTCAACGACTTCCTCCTTGACTTCCTCAACATAGTCCATGATCTCGACACCAAGGTTGGCATCATCCTCAAGGCTCATGAAGTTGTCTTCCACCTTGATGTCATCCTCGACAATGTCGATCTGGTCTGACAGAACAGGGATCTGAGGGGCCTCGGGCGGCGGCGGAGGGGTCTCCTGGGTGATAGGAACCATTTCCTCGACCTCCACTACTTCGTCGCCAGTGTCGAACATGGCAACGGTCTTCTCCTTTGTTCCGTAGGAGAAAGCTCCCCAGACAACAAGCAGAGCGACCACGAGTCCGATCTCTGTAAATAGCAGCCTCCTGTTCTCAAGATTGGCTTTTTCGGTTTTCTTAACTTCCATATTCAGTGAGTTTATTTGTCTACAATAGGCTTCCAAAGTTAGAAATAATAATTTTCATTTCAAATTTTTTGGATTAATAGTTGTAGATTTGTGGAAACTTTTGCAAACATCGTGCTATGATAAGGTACTTTAACGAGGATATTCGTTTCGTTTTAAAGGATAAGTTGGTCAACAACCGTTGGTTAAAGCTTGTCGCCGGCAGCGAGATACGCTCCATCGGGGATGTTAACATAATATTTTGCTCCGACAAATATATCCTTGATGTCAACCTCCGTTATCTTCACCATGACTATTACACCGACATCATCACCTTTGATTATTGTGAGGGAAAGAAACTCTCCGGTGATCTTTTCATCAGCATCGACACCGTGAGAGAGAATGCTTTGGAATATGGTGTCGAATTTGACGACGAACTTCATCGGGTGATGGTTCATGGTCTGCTTCACCTTATCGGTTACGACGATCATACTCCTGAGGAGGAAAAGATTATTCACGAGAAGGAAGACTATTATCTTAAATTGAGAGGAGTTGTTTAGTCTGGATGCTGGGGCACTATGACATAATAGTTGTTGGGGGTGGTCATGCCGGCTGTGAGGCGGCTGTCGCCGCAGCCAATCTCGGATGTTCGGTTTTGCTGCTTAATGCCGACCTTCGGAGTTTCGCCCGAATGTCTTGCAACCCCGCCGTCGGGGGAATAGCCAAAGGTCAGATCGTCCGGGAGATTGACGCGCTTGGCGGAATGATGGGATTGGTCACTGATGCCACTACCCTCCAGTTTCGCATGTTGAACCGCTCGAAGGGTCCGGCGATGTGGAGTCCGAGGGCGCAGTGCGATAAACAGGCCTTTTCCCTACGCTGGCGTAAAATTCTCGAAACTCATTGTAAATTAGATATTTACGCAGATTTTTGCGATTTTTTCCTCTTTGAGAATTCAAAAATTGTCGGGGTACGGACATCTACCGGGGCAATTTTCAAGTCTCAAGCGGTTATTTTGACCGCCGGAACCTTCCTTGGCGGGAAACTCTTCATCGGTCGTACTACTTTTGAGGGAGGGCGTATTGGAGAGTTGGCTTCACATGGTTTGACCGAACAGCTTGTCAGTCTCGGAATACGGACCGGAAGGATGAAGACCGGCACTCCCCCTCGAATCGACATTTCTTCCGTTGACACATCAAAGCTCCAACTCCAGCTTGGCGACCAGGATCCGGAAAGGTTCTCTTTTCTTGATGTTCCCTCTTCTATCCAGGGCGGCTCTCCGCAGATGCCTTGCTATATTCTTCACACAAACGAGAAGGTACACGACATCCTCCGTTCCGGATTTAAGGACTCACCTCTTCTTAATGGTTTGATTACCGGCCGTGGTCCGAGGTATTGTCCGAGCATTGAGGACAAGTTGAGGGTTTTCCCCGAGAACAACGCCCACCAGCTTTTCCTCGAGCCAGAAGGTCGTGAGACGAATGAATATTATCTTCAGGGTTTCTCTTCGTCGTTGCCTTTGCAAACCCAAATCGATGCGTTGCATGCCATAGAAGGTTTGGAGGATGTGAAGATATTCAAGCCGGCCTATGCTGTGGAATATGATTATTTCGATCCGACGCAATTAAAAGCGACGCTTGAATTGAAAGATATCGAAGGGCTGTTTTTCGCTGGTCAGGTCAATGGGACCACGGGTTATGAAGAGGCTGCTGCCCAGGGACTTATGGCTGGAATCAATGCGGCCTTGAAGGTTCAGGAAAAGGAACCTTTCATACTTCGTAGGGATGAGGCTTACATCGGGGTTTTGATTGATGATCTTATCACTAAGGGTGTAGATGAGCCTTACAGGATGTTTACTTCCAGGGCTGAATATAGGATACTTTTAAGGCAGGATAACGCCGACTTCCGCCTTACCGAGAAGTCCTTTGATCTTGGTTTGGCTTCGGAAAAGCGTTACACCATTATGGCCTCCAAGCGCACTCAGGCCGATATTTTGAGAGAAGAGTGTTACAACACGAAGTTGCGGCACGAGGTTGTGAATCCTTATTTGGAGTCTTGTGGTTCTACTCCTTTGACAGATTCAAAGCGTGTTTTTGAACTTGCGACTCGGCCGGAAGTTAGTCTTTCTGAATTGTTGAAAATTGTTCCACGTGGAACAATTTATCCGAAAGATGTGGTTGATGCGGTCGAAATTGAATTGAAATACAAAGGATATATTGATCGCGAAAAAGCCGTCGCCGAGAAAATATCCAGACTTGAAAACCTTAAGATTCCTGAAGGGTTTGACTTCGATTCAATCGCTGGCCTTTCAATAGAATGCCGCCAGAAATTCAATCGTTACCAACCCCGCACCATCGCCCAAGCCTCCCGCATCTCCGGAGTCTCCCCTTCCGACATCTCCATTCTACTTGTCTATTTCGGCCGCTAGAGACTACATCATCTGGAGGGCGGATTTGATGATCTGCTCGACTTTGGCGTTAGGGTTGGCTTTGAGAATGGCCTGGACGGCCTTGTTGACAGCCGGTTTTGCGAAGCCTAGCATAACGAGAGCCCTTGAGGCCTCCTCAACGACTTCGCTCCTGGCTGAACCACCAAACAGCTCTGAAGAATCGGATCCTTCGCCCTTGACAACCTTGTCCTTCAGCTCTATAATGAGCCTCTGAGCACTTTTAACACCTATTCCCTTAACACTCTTGATTCTGGCCACATCCTCGGAAAGGATCGCTTGACGAATTTCCTCCGCCGAGAGCGACGACAGCATCATCCTGGCGGAAGAAACACCTATCCCAGAGACACTTATAAGCAGTTCGAACAGTTCGCGTTCGTCCTTGGTGGCGAAGCCGTAGAAATCCTCCATGTCTTCCCTGAGATAATGGAATATGAACACCTTTGCCTCTTTCTTCTCCTGAAGCGCCTGGAAAGTCTGCAGAGAGATTAAAATGCTGTACCCGATTCCGTTGTTCTCCAGCACAAGTTCCGCCGGAGAAAGCTCCGCGATAGTTCCTTTGATGTAGTCGATCATAACCAATAATTTCTTCTCAAATATACAAATGATTTATTAAATTTGTATGATATACAAGTTCTGATTGAAGATGAGAATCCAGGACATAAGAAAGATGTTTCCAGCGCTGTCGCAGACAGTGTACGGCAAACCTCTGGTGTATTTTGACAATGCTGCGACATCCCAGCGCCCAGAGACCGTGGTCCGCAAGATGGAAAGCCTGGCTCTCGGGACGAATGCCAACATCCATAGAGCCGTTCATAAGCTCGCTGCCGATGCGACCGAAGAATACGAATCAACCCGTGACACTGTCAAGGAATATATCAACGCCGCTTCCCGTGAGGAAATCGTATTTACCTCTGGCACAACGGCTTCCATCAATCTTGTAGCCTTTTCTTACGGAGAAGTCTTTGTGGATGAGGGAGATGAGATCATTGTCTCTGAAACGGAGCACCATTCAAACATTGTCCCTTGGCAGATGCTATGCGAGCGCAAGCATGCGACTCTTAAAGTCCTTCGAGTGGACGATGAAGGCCACCTCAAGACTCAAGAGTTGGAGAGTCTGATCACAGAGAGGACAAAATTGGTAGCGGTCACTCACATCTCAAACGTACTGGGCATTGTCAATCCTGTTAAAGACATTGTAAAGGTCTGTCATTCAAAAGGTTGCCCTGTTTTGGTGGACGGAGCTCAAGGAATTGTCCACGAAGAAGTTGATGTCCAAGACCTTGATTGCGATTTCTACGCTTTTTCAGGACATAAGATTTATGCGGCCACGGGCACGGGTGTCCTTTACGGAAAAAAGAAATGGCTTGATCAGATAGTTCCGTATCAGGGAGGCGGCGAAATGATACATTCTGTCAGTTTCTCCGGGACAACTTACGCTCCGCTCCCCGGGAAGTTCGAGGCTGGGACCCAGAACATCAATGCCGTTCCGACGCTGAAACCAGCGATAGAGTTTTTGAAGTTGTTGAGGGATAGTGAGTTAGTGGATGGGTTTAAGGATGTTGAAGATTGTTTGGGGAGATCCTTCGCTTCGCTCAGGATGACAAGGGGAATCAAAGTATTCGGCGTTCCACGTGGAACAGAGGGTAAAGCACCGATATATTCATTCGTTGTGGAAGGTGCTCATCATGAGGATCTTGCGCTTATCTTGGATAAAATGGGAATAGCCGTCCGTTCTGGCCAGATGTGCGCTGAACCATTGATGGATCGCTTCGGAGTGACCGGCATGATCAGGGTCTCTTTGGCCCCTTATAACACGGTGGAAGAGGTGGAATATTTCGCCAAAGCCCTGACCAAGGCTATAAATATGTTGGTTTAATACTATAGACGGAAATGCTTACTTTGGAAGAAGCCAAAAAGGCGGTGGTTGAAGACTTCTCTATGTACGATGAGTGGCTCGACAAGTACGAGTATCTCATCGAACTTGGGAAGAATCTTGAGCCGTACCCAGAAGAAGACAAAACTGACAACAAACTTATAAAAGGCTGTCAATCAAGAGTCTGGCTAGACTCAAAAGTTGAGGAAGGAAAAGTCTTCTTCAAGGCAGACAGCGATGCGATCATCACCAAAGGAATAATCTCTCTTTTGATAAGCGTCTATTCCGGTAGAACACCGGAAGAGATAGCGGACGACGATTTCGGCTTCATCAGCGAGATCGGCCTAAAAGAGAATCTTTCACCCACACGCGCCAACGGCCTTGTCTCAATGATTGAAAAGATCAAGGAATTGGCCAGGGAGAGCATCGGGTCGAAGGCTTCCACGGGCGATGTTTTGACCGCAGAAGATGCGAAGGCTCTCGCACCCTTGTACGACAATGTGGTCTTGGCCCTGAAACAGGTTTACGACCCTGAAATTCCCGTCAACATCTATGATCTCGGCCTTATTTATGAGCTGATAATCAATAAGAAGCACGAGGCATTCATCAAAATGACCTTCACCGCGCCAACCTGCCCGATGGCCGACGAGGTACTTGCGGAAGTCAAGGCCAGTGTGGCGGATGTTCCGGGAATAACCGCTTGCGAGGTCGAGTTGACTTTTGAGCCGCCATGGGACCAGTCGATGCTTTCTGAAGAAGCCCGGTTGGAACTGGGGCTTGATTGAACGCGCAAATCAAACTGAAACTAATAATCCCAATAACCATGAAAAGAATAATACTAATGCTCGCCCTGGTTCCGTTGCTTGCCATTGGCTGCCGGACCGGAAAACAACAAACCGCCGATGCGGGAACAGTCAATCTGATCATGGAGACAGACATCGGTAACGATGTCGATGATGCGCTCGCCATGGATTTGATTTACAAATACATGGATGAGGGGAAAGTCAATCTTCTCGGTGTTTGTATCAATAAGGAAGGTTCCGCTCCAGGTGAATTCGTGGACATTCTCAACACTTGGTATGGTCACCCGGAGGTTCCGATCGGAATCATTAGGGAAGGCGCTGATTGCGAGACAGATGCAATCAATTATGCGAAGGCCGTGGTGGACATGAAAGACAAGGACGGCAACCCAGCTTTCGCAAGGACTCTCAAGAATTACGACAACCTTTTAGAGGCCCCGGAACTGTACCGCAAGGTTCTTTCGGAAGCCGCTGACAATTCGGTGGTTATAGCTTCCGTGGGTTTCTCCACAAACCTGATCAGGCTTCTCGAGACCCCTGCGGACAAGTATTCCCAACTGGATGGAAAGGCACTGGTGGCGAAGAAGGTCAAGCTTCTCGTGACGATGGCCGGAGACTTCGAGAACCCCGATCTTCACGAATATAATGTCGCCAAAGACATCCCCGCGGCCAAAACCATATTCCAGGAATGGCCGACTCCCGTGGTCACTTCTCCTTTCGAGGTCGGTTGCCAGATCAAATACCCGGCCACAAGCATTGAGAATGACTTCGACTGGGCGGGCTTACATCCTGTTGTGGAGGCCTACAAGGCCTATTTACCTATGCCTTATGACCGCGAGACCTGGGATCCGACGGCGGTTCTTTACGCGGTCGAAGGAGACAAATGGTTCACCGTCTCAGAGCCAGGCCGAATCACCGTTTCTGACGTGGGCTCCACATTCTTTACCCCTGACGAGAAAGGCGACAGACGCTTCCTTTCTGTTGACGAAGCACAAGCGGCGGCTGTCAAAGCTCATTTCATCGAGAGGATAACCACACCTCCCGCTTGTAGGAAATAAATGAAATACAATAACTTACTGCCATGAAAGGAAAGATATTAGTTATCGGTAGCACCAACACCGACATGACGGCGTTCTGCCGCAAAATGCCAGCCCCCGGAGAGACTGTCCTTGGAGATGATTTCGTGATGGGACCTGGCGGAAAGGGAGCCAATCAGGCTGTCGCCGCCAAACGTCTTGGAGGCGATGTCAGCTTTATATGCAAAGTCGGTGACGACATATTCGGAGAGAACACAATCCGTCATTTCAAGGAGGAAGGACTTGACACTTCGGGAGTTATGATTTCCAAAAAGCCGTCCGGCGTGGCCTTGATAACTGTGGACGAGAGTGCGGAAAACTGCATTGTGGTCGCTTCAGGAGCCAACAACGACTACACGGAAGAAGACATCCGCTCGTGCGAAAAGATGATCAAGGATTGCGACATCCTTCTCATGCAGCTCGAGATTCCGGTGCCCGCGGTAATGGAAGCGGCAAAAATCGCGCACGAGGCAGGAAAAACGGTCGTTTTGAACCCCGCTCCGGCAATCAATCTTCCTGAAGAGATATTCCAATACGTATCCCTTTTCATTCCGAACGAGAACGAACTCGAGAAATATTCCGGCGTCCAAGTGGACGGGGAACTTTCAGCTTCAAAGGCGGCAAAAGTCCTGATGTCCAAGGGCGTGGGAGACATAATCGTCACCATGGGAAGCAAAGGCTCGTTGATATGCCAAAGCGATCAGACCGCCTTTATAGCGGCTAAGAAAGTTGAGGCGGTGGACACCACTGGTGCCGGTGACTGCTATTGCGGTGCGCTTTGCGTCGCCCTCTCAGAAGGAGCGTCATTAATAGATGCGGCCGCTTTCGCCACCAGGGCTTCAGGACTGGCAGTCCAGCGTCCCGGGGCTCAGAATGCTATGCCATACAGGGAAGAAATCTATTGAAAAGACGGCTATGAATAAGATCAAGGCACTGTTAGTCAGCTCTTTAGCCTTACTTTCAGTATGGCTTCCGGCTCAAGGAACGGACATCAATGAGTATCTTTCCAAGGAATATCCCGGACAGGTGGTGAGCGTCAAAGTGACGAAGAACAAGGTCAAGATAAAAGGTATTCGCCCCTCTGGCAAAGGCTACTATCTTTCGGAAGTAACTCCCTGGGAGGCACTTGATTCCCAAGGATTGCAAGACAACCTTATCCGATTGTGCTTCAAGAAGTTCCGCCGCAGTGTTCCTCGGAAAATCGAGACAGGAGGAATCGTCTATGACCGCTCGCTGTCCCGTTGGGCGATCGTGAAGGCCGACGGCGAGGATGTTCCGGTCCTTTGTTCCCACGCCCGTTATGCCGACGAGGTCGCTCCTGTCAGAGTGGCTACAGAGATGCCTCTGACTGGGAAAAAGGGCCTTGGCGGCTATCGTCTTAACAAGTTTGCGGACGACATCGAGAAGATGGACATCCGCTCCGTCACGATCAACATCCACCTCAATTCCCTTTTGTACGCCTCTGAGAAGCCCGGGTCGTTCCTTCGGGAATATGGTGGAGTGAAATACTGGTTCGACTCCACCAAGGTTGACTATCTTGACCGTGTTTTGAGCTACTGCTCGGACAGGGGTGTAATCACCTCGGCAATCACTCTGATTGATCTTAAAAGCGCGGATCCGGAGCTCACGCCTGTGTTCCGTCACCCGGATTGCGACGGCGGCTTCTATTCGATGCCCAACATGACTAACCCACTGAGCTTCAATGCCTATGCCGCAGTGCTTGACTTCTTGGCGGACCGTTATTCTTCGGGTGAGCATGGCCGCATCAACAACTGGATAATCCACAACGAGGTTGACTACGGCATAGACTGGACGAATATGGGCAAACAGCCTTACGAGGCCTATATGGATGCTTATGAGAAGTCCATGCGGCTGAACTACAACATCGCCCGCCTTTACGACCAGCAGACATGGACTCTCGGATCCTACACCCACAACTGGACCGTCGGAGAGAACGAGAATGGTTTCCCAGTGAGGAAGATGCTTGAGGATCATGTGCGTTACAGCAACGCTGAAGGCGACTTCCGTTGGGGCGTGGCGCAGCACCCTTATCCCCAAGACCTGAATGACCCGTTGTTCTGGATACACGACACTGGCACCACCTGGTCGAAAGACACTAAATACTTGACTTTTAAGAATTTGGAGGTAATCGATGAGTGGATTCGCCGGCCGGAGCATTTCTATAAGGGCGAGACGAAACGCCTTCTTTTCCTCTCCGAGAATGGAACCAATTCGCCAAGCTATTCTGAGGAGGACCTGGTCAATCAGGCAGCCGGCGCATGCTGGGCGTGGAAGAAGCTTTCAGCTCTTCCCGGAATAGACGGGGTGCAGTGGCATGCCTGGATGGACAACAGGGGAGAATTCGGCCTTAAGATCGGACTGCGCCGATTCCCTGACGACGAGGAGGCTCCTGGGGCCGAGAAACCTTCGTGGCTTGTTTGGCAGGCTGCGGGAACGGACAAAGAAGACGAGGTATTCGCTCCTTACCTGAAGGTTATAGGCCTTGGTGACTGGTCGGAAATATTCCATGAAGTAACAGATTAATTAACACAGAACCACATGATAATCAAACATTTGACCAAGATAATCGCTGTCTTTGCCGCCGCGGTTATCTCTCTTCCTCTATCCAATGCCGCGTCAATAATCCTGACAAGCGACCAGCAACTGAGGGATCTTCAGGATCCGGACAAGAGGATTGACATGTCCACTGGCTACACCCCGGTCCATAGGACCCTTCGTGAGGTCTGTGAAGAAGGCAAAAGGCGTGGAGACAAGACTCTCACCATTGCGTTCGACGAGTTTTTCCGCCAGTACCGCCCTCAGGCCGGAACAGACAGGAAATTGACCCCCGACATGGATGAATATGTCGAAATGATCGGCCACATTGGTGATTTCGCCAAGAAATATGGCATGGGTCTTTGCCTGTCCCTGATGAGCCCGCTTGAGCTTGGACCCGCGTTCAAGAATTACACCGGTGGTGAGGCCGGCCGCTGGCTCAGCTATGGGGTCGGTTTCCGCAATCCGAAGTCCGGATCTTTCAGCCTCGACATCTGGCAGCAGCTCACATGGGTGAACAACAAGGGTAAGATCCACCTTCAGAGAAAGGGCGTCAAGGCCTACGCCTTCAAATCAAAGCCTCTTGGAGGCTCTCATTTCATTGCTGTCAATCCTGAGGAAATAGTTGAGATTCAAGGAGTAAGCTTCGAGGAAGGGGATGTCATCGAGGGAGGCGGAAACGGAGATTATGGATTGAAGAATTCGCCGGAGGACATGATATTCCCGGTGCGTCGCCTAAGGGTCCACTCCGAGACAACCCAAAAGGAACTCGAAGGCTACGACCGAGTCCTCGTGCTTGTGGAATATGAGACTCCTGAGATGGACTATTTCAGCCCTAAGGCGGGGCAATTCCTCCACGACCTTCTAGACAAATACAAGAAAAGAGGGGTTGTCCTCAATGAGTTCTACTCGGACGAGATGCACATCCAGCAGGATTGGGCATATTTCTCCCATCAAGAGAACGGCCAACTGAATTTCCGTTACCTTACCCCTTCATTCTCAAAGAAATACGAGGAAAGGTTCGGGCAGAAGCTGGATGACAAATACATGCTCTATTTCGCCTATTCGGCTCCTTATTTTATCAACACAACCGATGCTGTGCGCAATGTCCAGTACGTGCTTGGCGAAAAGCCGGAGGATATTCACAGGACTTTCCTTCTGAGGGACCGTTATTTCAAGATGCTGAACTGGGATGTGGTTGATCTATTCAAAGACGGAAAGGCTTATGCTGAAGGTCTTTACGGTCACGAATTCCGCACGGGAGCCCATTCCTCTTGGGCGGAGAGCCCGACCATCGACCATTGGGACACGGAGAAACTCCATGAGTACGCCTACAAGTACGAATACACCTCCAACTATGTCTGGGGCAACACGGTCCACCAGGCTTCAGCTGCTTGCTACGACTATTTCAAATGGGGCGAGTACCTTGAGCCGACCGGAAACGACTTCGCCGAGTGCGGTTGGGGCGACAGGAACTATTACGGAGCCGCGATGGGCACCTCTATCGGAGTCATCAACCGCTTCCCGAACGCTTACGCCGCCGCTTGGGGTTTCCCTGCGGAGGCCTTGGCTTGGAAAAACACTATCAACGAGGCCTACGGAGCTTCTCCCGGAGCCCAGATGTCACTTCTGACAGGCAGGGTCCACAGGGATGTGGAGGTGCTGATGATCTATCCGATGAACCTCGTGGCGGTTGAGGAGCGTTTTGGAAGTTGGATGACCCAGTACGGCTATTCCAACTACCTCACCTCTGAGAAACTTGTAGAGATGGGTTCGGTCAATCCTGACGGCACGATGCAGGTGGCCGCCAAACAATACGGGACAATAGCGGTGATGTTCGAGCCTCTGCCTTCCAAGGGCTTGCTCAAACTCTTGTCAGATTTCGCATCAAAAGGCGGTAAGGTGCTGTGGTTCAGCGCTCCTCCGCTTATTGACGGGGAAGGAAACGATTGCCGGGCGCAGTGGCAGAGCCTCTTTGGTGCTGAATATGCTTTCGACTGCTACATGGGAGAGACCGCTGTCGGAAAGGAAGTGGAATTCACCCTTAAGGGCGTAGCCCCCCAGGTGATTCTCACCGACTTCCTCGTTGATAAGGTTTATCCTGTCAAACCGATTGGTTCTGAGATAGTTGCCTGTGTGGATAACAATGTTGTGGGAACCCACAAAAAGGTCGGTGAGGGCGACGCTTACTATTTCGGTTTCCGTCCCCGCGACGATCAGTCCGCCAGCCTGGGTTATGAGACTCGCACCTTGTTCGAGATCCTTGAGTCTGTCGGGTCCTATCCTTCTTCCGGAAAGTTTGCGGTCAACGACAACCCTGTCGTCGTGTCAAGGAACACGGAGTTCTTCGCCAGCAAGTTCCCTAATGGAGCCACGGCCATCGTCAAGCACTACCGCACTCACAGGGAGTCTTGGGAAGGAGGTTTCTCTCGTGACAAGGCGAGGGATGACGCCGCTCTGGCGGTCAATCCCCTTCCTTCGGATGCCCTTGACATTAAAGGACTTAAGGTCAACGGCCACGAAGTGACATATTCCGGAAAAAGAAATGTCGCTTTCAATACCTCCTCAGATGGACGGCTTTCCGCTTTCAACGGCAGGGAGTCTTCCGCCATCACAGTTGACGGCATTGAATACACTCTCGCCGACAGGCCGGTCTCATTGTGTTTCGGTCCCGTCGGAGGCGACCCCGCCAAGATCCGGGTGTATGTCGATAGGATCAGCAAAGTTAGCGTTCCGATGCCGGCAGGAGCATCAAAAGTTGCCGTCAAGCAGGGCAAGAAGGCCGTGAAAGCATCCCTCGAGGGCGGAAACCTGGTTCTTGACATAGATGGCGACCTTGCCGGAAGGTGGCTGGACGTTGTTGTAAAGTAATTCTGGAATATGTTGATTCATAGGTTGTTTACACGGGTGTCCGTGCTTTTGTCCTCTTTGATTATTTTGTTCTCCTGTGCTGGAAGCGGATCTGAGCCGCTTGTCATGTGCACTGGAGAAGACTACCCTGAGGGGTCCTGGTACGCTTTCAGGAAGGCTTTTGACATCAAGGGCGACCCAACTGCTGCTCTTGACATCGAGGCCGACACCAAGTACTGGCTTTGGGTTAACGGTGAACTATTTGTCAGGGAGGGTAACCTTAAGCGCGGGCCAACACCCAAAGACGGCTACTATGACCATTTTGACGCTGTTCCCGGCCTTGTCAAAGGCCGCAATGAGGTGGCCGTCCTGGTCAATTTCCATGGCCGTAAGAGTGTCAACCATGTGACATCGCCGACAGCCGGACTTTGGTTCGACATGAAAGGAAAGGGCTGGAGGGTTGTAAGTGACGGCTCTTGGAAAGCCACAAGACATCCGGCGTTTTATATTCCCGAAGGAGGATGCCCCAACCTTAGGCTTTCGGAGTCTAACATTGGATTCGATGCGAGGAAACAATTGAATTTCTTTGATTTAGGGTTTGACGACAGTTTGTGGCCATCCGCTAAAACCCTCACCATCGAAGAGGCTGGATGGGGAGAGCAAGTGCTAAGGCCCATCCCTCAATGGAAATATAGCGGTTTGATGGATTACGTCTCCACCCGTATGGAAGGCAGGGAACTTATCTGCGAGCTTCCCTATGATTGCCAAGTCTCACCTTACATCAGAGTCAAGGCTCCTGAAGGGAAGATAATCGACATCTATACGGACCTTTACGGGATGCCGGTCATCGAGGGAGTCGAGCCGCTTGACGATCCGAAATACAACCCCTACGCCGGCATCGAGACTTTCGTCGACGAGAAAACCAAGAAGGAGGGCTTGAGGAAAAAAGAGGTTGACCCTAACCACAACAGGCCGATTTCAGAGACCCTCTCCGCGACTCCGGAAGAGATCCAGAAACGCTTCATGTCCTTCCCGCTTTTGTGCACTCGTGAACAATACAAGACCAAAGACGGGGATCAGGAATATGAGACATTCGGCTGGATGAATGGAATGACAGTGCATTACAGCATCCCGGAAGGCGTGGAAGTCGTTGAGGTTAAGTACCGTGAGTCCGGCTATGACACCTCTTTCGCCGGCTCTTTCGTGTGCGATGATCCCTTCCTGAACACCCTTTGGGAGCGCGCGGCCAGGACACTTTACGTGGACATGAGGGACAATTTCTTTGACTGCCCGCACAGGGAGCGAGGCCAGTGGATAGGCGACGCGGCCAATGAGGCTATCCAGACCTATTATGCTTTGGATCCCAAGTCTTTCGCCATGACAGCCAAATGCATGAGAGAACTCGCTGGTTTTCAGGAGGAGACAGGCTCTATGTATGGTCCTGTTCCAGGCTATAATTTCGGGGAGCTTGTGACCCAGACAACCGCCTTCCTTAGCCGCGCGGTTCCGGAGTATTACATGTACACGGGAGACATCGCTCCATTGAAAGACATCTACGGCGCTTTCAAAAAATACGTTCCGTTGTGGAAGTTCGATGCGGACGGCCTTGTGATGGAGAGGCGTTCAGAAGGTTCTCCTATCGCCAACTGGGGCGACTGGGGAGAGAACAAGGACATGAGACTTCTCTACAACACCTGGGTGGTTGTCCTTCTGAAGGCAGCCGAGAATTATGCGGAGTGGATGGATGATAAGGCGGCAGCTGAAGATGCGAGAGATAAAAGGATAGCCCTAATCAAGACTATCAATGACCGTTATTGGAGAGGAACCCATTATCAGTCAGATGAATACACCGGTTGTCCCGATGACAGGGGCCAAGCGGTGGCTGTGGTCGGAGGGGTTGCGGACGAGAGCCGTTTCCCTGCGCTTAAGGAGTTCTTCAAAAAGCACTACCATGCCAGCCCTTACATGGAGTACTATGTTCTCGACGCTCTCTGCCAGATGGGGTGTTATCAAGATGCCTTGGACAGGATCCGCTTGAGATACAAGGAGATGATCTCGTCGGACTATTCCACCCTTTGGGAGCTATTCGGTGACGGGAGCGGGAAGACAGATTCCTACAACCACGCCTGGAGTGGAGGTCCGCTTGTGATTCTTTCCAAGTATTTCGCCGGAATATATCCTCTCGAGCCCGGCTTCAAGACATTTGCTGTGAAGCCGCATCTTTGTGATTTGAAGGAAGTTAGCGCCAAAGTGGCGACAGTCCGCGGAGAGATTTCGGTCAAAGCCAGCCGTTCCGGGGAAGAAATAGTTTTCGAGATCACTGTGCCGGAAGGAACCAAGGCGGAGTTCTTCGCTCCGGACGGGAGCGATCCAATCACTATTTCCCCAGGGACAAAAACCATAACTGTCAAAGAATGATGAATGTGAAGAAGTTGATTCCGCTTGCCGCTTCTTTAGCGGCTGCGGTCTTGTTCTCTACAGCGTGCAAGGAGTCGAAAAGCGCTGGGACAGAGGATGAAACGACTGAAGAAGAGTCGAAATACCCTGTTTACGAGGCCTCTGAGTCTCCAAATCCCTATTCATGGGTCGCTGTCGATGACCTGGGCAATTCCATAGATCCAGATGTCGGGGCTTATCCCGATGTGACTGAACGTGGCGAAAGGGTTGTGGCGGCATTCTATTTCCTATGGCACGGATGCCATGGTTATGACCGTGGAGCCAACAACAACGAAGTCGTGCCCCCTTCGGCAAGCGACACGCAAAGCCCCTATGACATTCAGAAGCTTCTGGACGCAAATCAGGCGAATCCTGCATTAGGAGGTATTGGCGTGATGCACCATTGGGGCGAGCCTTACCTCGGTTATTATGTGGCCAACGACGATTGGGTCATCCGAAAGCATGCCCAACTGCTTGTGGACGCGGGAGTTGACGCCATATTCTTTGACGTCACGAACGGCTACCACTATCTTCCTGTGGTTCACAACCTCGCAAAAGTTTACACCCAGATGAGGGCCGAGGGCAACAAGACTCCGCAGTTCGCTTTCCTTCTGAATGGTAACGTCCCTAGGGTGTCACAGACGATCTATGATGAGATATATTCCAAGAACCTCTATCAGGACCTTTGGTTCAAATGGCTTGGGAAGCCGGTGATGCTGGCCAATCCTGATGAGGTACCGTCAGCGCTAAAGGACAAGTTCACTTTCAGGCATTCCTGGTTCCTCTGGAACTCCTCGGCCGACACGTGGTTCGGCAATGGCGAGGACAAGTGGCCATGGGGCGGATGGTATCCTCAGCAAGCGGGAAAACATGAAGGAAAGAATGAGTTTGTCTCCGTGATGCCGGCGACCCATCCGACCTCCAACATCGGCCGTAGCTACGATGTGGTGTCCAACACCCAGCCAAGGGTAACTGATTCAGGGAAAGGAATTTATTTCAAAAAACAACTCTTTAAGGCCCTTGATCTGAATCCTAAGATCATGTTTTTTACCGGTTGGAACGAGTGGACCGCGCAAAGACAGAGCCCGGCGAATTGTCCCGCTCCTTATTTCGTGGACCAGTACAACCATGAGTTCAGCCGTGACATTGAGCCGCTGAACGGTGATTTCGGGGATAATTACTACTACATCATGGCCGACTTCATCCGCCGTTTCAAGGGCACGAAGAGGCTTCCTACTTTCTCGGACAAGAAGGCTGTCTCCGTGGACGGCAAATTCGACGAATGGGGTTCCGTCGCGGCGAAATGGGGCGACGACAAGGGCGACACTTTCCATCGCGACCACTACGGCTGGGGCCGGATCGGGCAATATGTCAACAACACAGGCCGCAACGACATTCTGGTCAGTAAGGTTGTCAACGACGGGACGAATCTGTATTTCTATGTGAAGACAGCCTCCGACATCACCGCTAGCGACGGCAAGCAGTGGATGCAGCTGTTCCTGAGAGTTGACGGGACCAAGTCAAATTGGGAGGGATATGATTTCGTGGTCAACAGAACTATCTCATCCAGTGGAACTTCCGCACTTGAGAAATGTGACGGCGGCTGGAAATGGTCCAAGGTTGCGGACGTGAAATTCTCTGTCTCAGGAACGGAGATGGAGCTTGCTGTTCCTCTGTCCTCTTTAGGAATAAGCGACGCCAAGAAGTTCGCGGTTGACTTCAAATGGGTGGATAATGCCGTCGTCGACGGAGACATCCAGACCTGCATGCGTGACGGCGACAGCGCCCCCAACGGCCGCTTCCGCTACCGCTACAAGTTCAAAGAATAGACTTGTTTACAGGGAGTTATTCTTTAAATAAGAAATTGAACCGGCCGCCGGGGGCGACGTCTCCGTTGACGTAGAAGTCGAGGATGTTGCCTTCTTCCTGCATGTTGTCGCTCCACTTGAACTCGAAGTCAAGCTTGCCACTCATTCCGAGGGCCGATTTGGCGACCTTTATCTCCATCATGTTGCCTTTGACGGCATATTCAAAAGATCCGGCATCTTCCCATTTCCACTCGAAACCCGCACATTTTGAAACAGTTCCGACAGTGTCGCTCGTCGGGTTCTTGTAGTTGAGGCAGAAGTCGTAGCCCTTCCAGCCGGTCTTAGGGTTCCTGTCGGAGTTGATGAACAGGCGCATCCAACCCTTGTCGGTTCTGGCGGTGATGTCCTTTGCGGTCTCAATGTAGAAATACACGTTGTCTTTATCCCTTGCCACCCTTGCGTCCACAAGGTCATTGCGGCCAGTGGTGTTGGTGTACATGTAGCCGCTCTTTGAGTGCTGCGGATGGTTGCGGACCTTGGTGTTGCCAGGATAGTGCTTGAAATCCGGAGATATATTCTTCCAGCCGTCAAAGGAGCCTATTTTCATTGTCTTTTCCTCGGAAACTTTCGCTGGTGCGCTCACACCCTTGTAGCGGCGGATGTTCTGAATAAGCTGGTAGTAATAACAGTCTCCGAAGTCGCCCCATTCGGCGTTAGGCTCGATGTCGCGGCTGTGCTCCCAGTCGTACTGGTCCGGAAAAGCGAAAGGCTTGTACGGGTCGCTCGGAGGCCAGTTCGGCTGCTTGCCGGCGATCCATTCGTTCCATCCCGTGATAAAAATCATCTTTGTGTCGTAGTAGAGCGCCCTTTCCCACTGTTCCTGGAAGTTAAGTCCTTTAACATAAGCGCCTTCCGAGGTGTCGTGACCGTTCGCCTTGGTGTAACTGCGTCCGTAAGCTCCGGGGGAATTAAAAGCGTAGCAGTGACCGTGACTGTAGTCAGAAGCGTTCTGCGACACTCCGACAGTCATAAGCTCTCCGTGGTTGTAAGTGTGCTGCGGATAGCATTCCAGCCAGCCCCATTGACCATCTCCCCCGCCGTTGACATAGTCCGGCTGGCCTTTTCTGAATTCGAAAAGGTTCAGAATGGCGGCATCGGTGGCGTTGCTCTTGTCAAGATTGTCCGGATAAGCCATTATGCACGGTTTCCCGTTCATGCGGAACCAGAGGTTGTCGTATTTGTGGTCTTTGTAGATGTTGTTGTAGAGCTTACGGATGGCCTGGAGGGATCCTTCTGTCGGGCCAAAAGCCAGCATGAAAGCTATTTTAGGAACATTCACCCCGTCTTTCTGTGCCTGGGTCCAAGTCTTCATCAGCGCTTCCGTGGACTCTTCCCAGATGAAAGAGCCGTTGGTGCAATCGAAGAAAACGGCATCCACACCAGCATCGGCGAGAAGCTCGGCATGCTTTCTCAAGACCCATTCGTCCGTGGTCCTGTAATATCCGAACAGGGGCTGTCCCCAGAAGCAAGGCTGTAGCTCCTGTCCCCAAGCGGGATGGTTGTAGTCCTGCAGTGCCTCAGGGTGCTCCCTCTGGACTTTGCTGATGTTCACAACAGCCGGATAGTTGAGCTGGCTGCTGTCGTGCCAGGTCCAATAGAACATCAAGACCGTCCTGTTGCTTCTTGTGGCCGGCGCGTCCTTGGGCATCTCCCGGCCAAGCTCATCAACGGCCACCCATTGGTCTGGAGTCACGACATCTACCTTAGAGGCAGGGTCTTCCTCTTTCCCTTCATCTGGATCGTCAGTCTCCTCTTGCTCTTCTTGTTTGGAGCCCCCTTTATTCTTGTCGCAACTTGTGATGGCGGCGGAAGTGAAAGCCAAGGCGCAGGCAATCAACATATTCAACCAAATTCTCTTCATTTCAATGCGGTGTAGGATGAAAACAATAGCAAGTTAGCGAAAAAATCATTAATTTAGTGAGCTATAACAAGAGAACACAAATAAATCCAATAATCAATGCGCACAAAATTAATTCAGAAGACGATGGCGGCGATGGTCGCCACTGTAGCCGTGGCGTTCCTTTTTTGCGCTTGCGGCAACAAACCAGCGGTTGTCTCAGGAGAGGTCACTATGACGAAGGCGACCCTTATGGATAAAATCAAGGGAGGCTGGGCCGGCCAGATGATAGGCTGCACCTATGGCGGACCGACCGAGTTCGTTTACAGCACCTTGATCAACGACAACATCCCAATCGAGTGGCCAGAGCACCAGATCCAGTGGTACTATGACCATATTCCCGGCCTGTACGACGACATCTATATGGATCTTACTTTTGTGGAAGTATTTGAGAAAGAGGGTCTTGACGCTCCGATAGAGAGTTTCGCCAAAGCCTTCTCTACTGCCGAGTACCCTTTGTGGCACGCCAATCAGGCAGCACGCAATAACATCCGTAACGGGATTATGCCTCCCGAGTCCGGATTCTGGAAAAACAACCCTCACGCTGACGACATCGACTTCCAGATTGAGGCTGACTATGCCGGAATCATGGCTCCAGGAATGCCTAACGCCGCAGCTCATTTCACCGATGAGATTGGCCACATGATGAACTACGGAGACGGCTGGTATGGAGGTGTCTATGTCGCTGCCATGTACGCTCTGGCCTTTGTCTCTGATGATGTGGAATATATTGTGTCAGAGGCGCTAAAGACTATTCCTAAAGAGAGCAAATACTATCAGTGTATGGCCGATGTGATTGAATGGCACAAGCAGTACCCGGAGAACTGGGAGCTGACTTGGGCAAGGGTCGAGCGCAAATGGGGATTCGACATCGGATGCTCCGGGGGCGCTTTCGGCACTACCAATATCGATGCCTTGATCAACAGCGCCTACATCATCATGGGTCTCCTTTATGGTGAGGGTGATTTCTATAAGACAATCGATGTCTCAACCCGCTGCGGAAAGGATTCCGACTGCAACCCGGCTTCCTCTGGAGGTATTCTTGGTGTTATCCTTGGCTATGATGGCATACCCGATTATTGGAAGAAGGGCATGGCTGAGGTTGAGGATAGGAATCTGGCCTACACAGACATTTCGATGAACAAGACTTATCAAATGTCTTTCAACCAAGCTCTTAAGGTCATTGAAAAATACGACGGCAAAGTCTCTGAAAATGAGGTCACTATCAAGATCCAGACTCCTGAGGCGGTTCGCCTGGAGCAAGGATTCGAGGGTCATTGGCCTATCAAGAGAACAGAGATCAGAAAGCCTATCCAGGATGTCGGCGAGCAGGAGTTCGAAGGCAAGGGAGTGGTCTTCACTTATCAAATGCCCATGGACAAACAGGACGCCCCAACCGGCTATGTGGCTGAGGTTGAGGTGTATCTTGACGGAGCTCTTGACCAGGTCGTGAAACTTCCGGCTTCCAACAACAGCCGCAGGCTCGACCTTTATTTCAAGTACGATCTTCCTCTGTCCGGCCACAAAGTGTCCTTCAAGGTCAAGAACCCCGACAAGGCCCACCAGATAGAGGTCCGCTCTATGATCATCTATTCCGAAAAGCCCGCCCCGCAACAGCACGTGTAGATATGAGAAAACAGTACTTGATATGTGCCCTTCTGGCAGTTATTATCGCGGGATGCTCTGAAAAAAAGCAAGTCAGGGAAGATGTCTCTTTGAAATTGCCCCCTGAAAAAGTCGAGTGGTTCAAGGATGCCAAGTTCGGGATGTTCATCCACTGGGGCTTGTATTCTATTCTGGAAGGATCGTACAACGGCCACACTATGCCCGACACCACATTCCCGCAAGGGAACACTTGGTATGCCGAATGGATCAAACCTCGCCTGGAGGTTCCGGATGACTACTACAATGGCCTCATCAACGAGTTCAATCCGGTGAAGTATGATCCTGAGAGCTGGGTAAGGGAAGCCAAGAACGCAGGAATGAAGTACTTGGTAATCACCGCGAAACACCACGACGGCTTCGCATTGTGGGATTCAGACGTTTCTGATTTCGACATCGCTTCCACTCCTTACAAGAAGGACCTTATCGCTCCGCTGGTGGCGGCCTGCAAGAAATATGGCCTGAAATATGGCTTCTATTATTCACACTGGCAGGATTGGGAAGATCCTGACGGGGCAATGCCATTTTGGTACCCATGGCGGCCCGACGAGGATTTCGAGAGATATTGGCAAAGGAAATCCCTTCCACAGGTGCGTGAGTTGATAGAGAAGTTCGACCCGGACCTGCTTTGGTTCGACACTTGGGATTGGGAGAACCACATCACTCCTGAGCGTAGGGACGAACTCATTCGGCTCGTCAGGACATATAGCGACAAGTGCCTGATTAACGGCCGCATTTGCTATACTAATCCCGGAGAGAATATCGACTTCCTCGAGATGCACGACAACTCCTATCCGAAGGAGATGCTTGAAAAGCCTTGGCAGACTCCGGCCACGATGCAGAACTCTTGGGCATATCACGGCAAGGATTATAACTGGAAGCCAGCGACCAGGATGCTTCGCTATCTCGTGAACAACACTTCGATGGGAGGCAATTACCTGCTTAACGTCGGACCAAAGGCGGACGGGACGCTGCCGGCTCCCGCAATCCGTCGGCTTAGGGAGATGGGCGCTTGGCTTGATGTGAACGGCGAGGCGGTGTTCGGCTCATCGCCTTCAGGTCTTCAGATGCCCGAAGGGGTTTATTCTACCCGCAAAGAATCCTTAGATGGGACGAGTCTTTACATATTCCTGACTCGTCCGATGACTTCCTTGACTGTGCCAGCGGCCTTGTCCGGGGATTGCAAAGTCTTGGAGACTGGGCAGCCTATAGAGATGTCATCCGCTGATAATGAGACGGTTATATCTCTTCCCGAGACTCTGTTCAAGGACGATTCGATAGTGGTCTTGAAATGCCGTCTGTGAATGCATATTTCTCGTTAGGGAGCAACCTTGGTGACAGGGAAAAGAACATTTCCGAGGCGCTTCGCCGGATGGACGAAGCGTTCGGGACACATTATTCCGCTCTTTCCAAAATAATTGAGACCGAGCCGTTCGGCTTCTCTGGCGAGGCATTCCTGAATGCGGCTGTTTTGTACCGGATTCCCGCCGAAAGCCCCCTATGGACTCTTTATCAGGTGAAGGGCATAGAGAGGGAGATGGGACGGATAGACGCACCCGAGTACAATGCGGAAGGGAAAAGGATCTACCACTCCAGGATTATTGACATAGACATCTTGTTCTACGGCAAGGAAATAATTGACACTCCGGAACTTACGATTCCTCACAAAGGGATAGCTGAAAGGGATTTCGTCCTCATTCCCCTACGGGAGATAGCCAGACAATCGTTAAGAAAAGCTTTTCCAGAATACTTTTAGAGAACAACCGGATGAGAAGAAGACTCATTATTATCTGCTTTTTGTTTGTCGCCGCGACGCTTTCGTCGCAGCCTAAGACAACCCAGTTCCATAAAGGTTGGCCGTCCAAAGACGGAGATATAAACTTAAGGGAAGGGTTCGTTAATCCCCCGAAAGGATATGGTAATGTGCCTTTCTACTGGTGGAGCGGTGATAATCTTGACCCTGACAGGCTCGCCTGGCAGCTCGAGCTTCTTGCGGACTCCGCGACTGACGGTCTTTGTGTGAGTTACAACCACACTCATCCAAGGGTGGACACCTTGATGAACGCTAACGGATACGGGGGATACGGAAGAGTCAGCAGTGGGGAGCCTTATGTGTTTTCTCCCGAATGGATGCGGCTGTGGGCGGAATATTCAAAAAAATGCGCTGAATATGGAATCGGTCTGGGCTTGGACGATTATGTGGTCGCGTCTCCCGGGAACGGTTTCAAGGTGGATGAGGCGCTTGCGGATCCTGGGGTCAAGAACCATCAAGGTCGGATAGTTAAGGAGCGTATTCCAGCTGGCGGGAAACTTCCTGACAATGTCTTGAAGATAAAAGAATGCCAGGACAGTGTCGATGTCTATTACACCATCCCTTCTCCCGAGCTTCATCCTGACTATGGTAAGTTGATGGTAGAGAAGTATTTCCAGCCCTTCGAGGATGCGATGGACGCCCAAGGTCGCGAGGGGATGAACTATTTCTTCCAGGACGAGCTGATCTACGACTTGAACATGCGTTCATGGTGCGATGGGATGCGGGAGATATTCCGGAAAGAAAAGGGGTATGATATTCTGCCACACCTGGACGCTCTTCTTGCCACCGACGATGATGAAATCGACGAGGAGGCCGCCAAGGTACGCCTCGACTATGCCGAGGTCTTGACCAAACTTGCGGAGGAAAGATATTTCAAGCCGATTTATGACTGGAATGCGGAGCGGGGGTTGATTTATGGCTGCGATAACGAGGGAAGAGGCCTTAATCCCACACAGTATCTTGACTATTTCAGGGCTATAAGCTGGTTTACGGCTCCGGGAAACGACGCTCCGGCAAGGGGAAGCAGCTTTCGTCAGACCAAGGTTTCCAGCAGCATCGCCCACCTTTACGGGCGCCCAAGAACCTGGCTTGAGGCGTTCCATAGCATGGGTTGGGACGCGAACGGAGGTTTGCTTACCCGGCAGCTGGACCATCATCTCATTGCGGGAGGTAACTTGCTGTGCCTCCATGGGTTATATTACACCACTCATGGTGGATGGTGGGAGTGGGCACCGCCGAGTTTCCACTTCAGGATGCCTTATTGGCCGCACATGAAAGTGTGGCTGAAATATGCCGAGAGGATGTGTTATGTCTTGAGTCAAGGTGAGCATGTGTGCGACATCGCCATTCTTTATCCCACTGAGACTATGCAGGCATATCCGGATGCGAGGCCGGACTTGGCTTTCAACACCGCTCTTAATTTGAGTGACGCAGGTCTTGATTATGATTTTATTGATTATCAGTCACTTCAGAATGCGGCTATTGATAATGGCTCTTTATCTGTCGCCGGAGAATCCTATAAGGTGCTGATTCTGGCAGGAGTGAAAGCCATGCATAAGGAGACCGAGTCCAAAGTGGAGGAATTTGTCAAATCCGGAGGACTTGTCTTGAGGATTAATTCTGAGGCGGAGACACAGGAAGCAGTTCTGGGAAGTTTGTCTCAAGTTATTAAGAATAAGATAGTTCCGGACTTCTCCACATCTTCCGGAAAGGGCAAGGTATTGCATCGCAGGGTCGGTCAGAATGATGTTTATATGGTGATGGATGTACCTGACGGCGACCAGATGACATTCAGGGCTACCGGAAAGGCAGAGTTATGGGACGCTGTCCACGGAACCATCCGTCCTGTACCGGTTTTGAAGCAGGAAGATGGTCTCACGACTGTGGAATATTCCGGCTCGGAAGGCGGATCTGAACTTTTGGTATTTTCTCCGGGAAAGCCTGTAAAGTATAAATCAAATAAGGCGAAAGTCGTTGAGTCAGAGGCGGTTCCCATTGAGGGAGAGTGGGATGTGGAGATTATTCCCACGATGGACAACAGATGGGGGGACTTCCGCCTCCCGAAGAGCGACGAAGTCATCGGCGTTGAGGCGAGGGAATTCCGTTGCCATCCTTCCGGAGACCCTTCGAAGGCAATCACCTCCGTTTACGGTTACGCCCCTTATATGCTCACTTTGAATGTTCCTTCTGATCAGAATATAGACGATGTTCTCGGAAACCTGCCTGAGGCGGGAGAATGGCAAGCATATCCTTTCTCATGGCAATATGGAGTGTTCGACAGTCCCGGAAGCCAGGGTTATCACGGGCTCAAGGAGCATGTGGACGACCGTTTCCTGATTCTTGACCAAGGCTGCCACCAGATATTCCGGGGATATTTGGAAGCTCCTAAGGACGGCTCCTATCGCATTGTCAAGGAGGGCAAGGATCCGTACAAGATATTGTTGGACGGAAAACCTCTGTCCGGGCAAAAGGTCGTTCTTAATAAGGGAACCCATTGTCTGACAATAGCATACGCTAACACGAAAAAGACTGGTTATAGCCTTGAGGGGATGAGAGGCTCAACGGTTGACAATCGGGAGCGGAGTATGGTTATGCTTTATCCCGAAGGATCCTCCGGTCCTGTTCCGCATGGAATGCATGATGAAACTGTCGCATCCAGTTGGTATGAGACGGATTTCGTTCCTTTCGTGTACCCCGGAACAGAGGAATGGACGATGAGTTTTGAGACCGCTCCAGGCACAAGGAGAATGTCCTTTGAGACTGCCGGAAAGATTCTGGAGATGACTGTTGATGGCCAGAAGGTGGATTTCAAGGCTCTCGGAACCGGGAAATATGTCGCCGACAATCTTCCCGTGAATTCAGGTGTAACGACAGTGACTGTCAAGGCTTTGCCAGAAGTTGACTGCCCAGGGGCAGCATTCTTCAAGGAACCTGTCAAGATTGATTGCGAGGGTGGTCGGCTCGTTCCCGGGGATTGGACGAATGCCGGAGCGATGAGATTCTATTCAGGAGGAGTGAAATACAGCAAGGTGGTCAATGTCAGTAAGAAAGGAAAGAGAGTTGAGCTGGATCTCGGTGATGTGGACGCCACTTGCGAGGTGAGCATTGGCGGAAAGTTGGTGGATGTCCTTTTGAGCCCTCCTTACAAATTGGACATCACCGATTTCGTGAAAAAGGGCCAGAACAAGATCGAAGTCCTTGTGTACAGCTCCCTGTCCAACCACTACCAGACAATTCCTTCTCCGTACAAAGGAACGCCCCGGGCCGGGCTTATCGGACCAGTGGGCCTTATTGTTGAGAAATAATTAATATTCAATAAGATATGAAAAAGATTTGTTTAGTGTTATGCGCCCTTCTGGCCGGAACTTTGGCCTTTGCGCAACAACGTGGCGACGTCGTTAAGCAGGCCGACGGTTATGAGTGGCCGACCGATCCTCAAGTGCTTGAGAAACTGGACCAGTGGCAGGATCTCAAGTTCGGTGTCCTGATGCATTGGGGCATCTATTCAGTGCCCGGAATCGTGGAGTCCTGGAGCATATGCAACGAGGACTGGATCCGCCGTCCGAAAGGCTCTGTCTATGAGGACTATAAGAAATGGTACTGGGGCCTTTCCGAGGAGTTCAACCCTGTCGATTTCAATCCTGACCAATGGGCTGACGTGTTCACCCGCGCGGGAATGAAGTACATGATTTTCACCACGAAACACCATGACGGATTCTGCATGTTCGACTCTGAATATGATGACTACGGAATCGCACATGGAGCTTTCAAAGACAATCCCAAAAAGGACATCGCGAAGTATGTCTTCGAGGCTTTCAGGAAGAAGGATTTCATGATCGGAGCCTATTTCTCAAAGCCAGACTGGCATCATCAGGGCTTCTGGAACTCATATTACGCCACCCCGAACCGCCGTCCCAACTACAACATAAAGACTCATCCCGAGTGGTGGCAGAGCTATGTTGATTTCACCAAGAACCAGCTCACCGAGCTCACACACGGCAAGTACGGCCGGATCGATATCCTTTGGCTCGATGGTGGTTGGGTGACAGGAGACGCTGTTGGTCTAAATGAGGTTCTGCCGGGAGCTAGGAAGGTTAATCCTGGAATGATTTGCGTCGATCGTGTCATCAAGGGCCCTAACGAGAACTACCAGACCCCTGAGCAGAGTGTGCCTGACCATCAGATTGACCACCCTTGGGAGTCTTGCATCACACTCACAAGCAGCTGGGGATGGTCCCCTAACCAGCGTTTCAAGAGCCCTAGAAGGGTTATAGGTACTCTTGCCGAGATCACCGCAAAGGGAGGTTGCCTGGTGCTTGGTGTCGGCCCCACACCTAAGGGACTTATCGAGGACAAGGCAATCGAGATCCTTGATGTTGTCGGAGAGTGGCTGGGACGCTGTGGAGAGGCGATTTATTCAACGAGAATCACCAAGGAATACAATGACGGCCAGTTCTGGTTCAATGCGTCCAAGGACGGTCAGACTATTTATGCGGTCTATGCGTTGAAGGATGATGAGACCCTTCCGGAGAATTTGACTTGGTCCGGCAACTTGCCCAAGGGCGGCAAGGTTACCATCCTCAACACCGGCAAGAAGGTGAAAGCCAATGTGAAAGACGGGCAGGTCAGCCTGAAGCTTCCCAAAGGGATGAAGCAAGAGCCTGTCGCATTGAAGTTCAGCATCTGAAAGTTTGATTAAACAGAAGTTGTTTTGAGAAAGGTCTTGTTGTTTTTGAGGGCTGGTTTGCTGATACTGGCCTCAACCGCTTGTGGAAGGATCGCGCTTGAGCCTTCCGACAGCGATTTGGTTTTCAGCGATTTGGCAACCGTTTGGGATGAGGCGATGCCGCTTGGCAACGCCACCGTCGGTGAGTTGGTCTGGCAAAAGGGAGATAACTTGAGACTGTCCCTAGACAGGATTGACCTCTGGGACATGAGGCCGATCGAAGCTTTCAAAGGGGAGGAATTCTCTTTCGAATGGGTTAAAGACCATGTCCGCAAAGGGGACTATGATCCTGTGGTTGAGGTGTTTGAGCACAAATCCTACTTGCCTGCGCCATCCAAAATACCTGGAGCGGCCATTGAAGTGGATGTGTCTTCATGGGGCCCGGTCAAGAACAACAGACTGTTCCTTAACAATGCTCTCTGCGAAGTTCAGTGGGAAAGCGGAGCCTCAATGAAAACCTTTGTCCAGGCAGATGGCGACGTGGGGTGGATGATCTTTGAAAATATTCCGGAATCCTTTGACATTCAATTGATTCCGCCGGAATATAAGATAAGGACCAAAGACGAGGCCGGACTCGGAAGCTCATCTCTGGCTCTCCTCGGTTACCCTCAAGGCGAGGTTATCCGTGACGGGAACCGTATAACCTACCACCAACAAGGCTGGGACGATTATTTCTACGATGTTTCTTTGGAATGGAAACATCAAGGGAATAAGTTTGTGGCTGTCTGGAGCGTGACATCCTCTCTTTCTGGGAAAAATGCGGTTGAGGAAGCTTCCAAGGCACTTTCTGGGGGATTTTCCAAGGCGTACAAACGCCATATGGACTACTGGGAGTCCTACTGGAATGGCTCGTCCGTGACGGTTCCTGACACCACCATCCAGCGCCAGTACGACAGGGAGATGTACAAGTTCGGCTCGGCGACGAGGAAGGATTCCTATCCTATCTCCTTACAATCCGTGTGGACAGCGGACGATGGCTTCCTGCCGCCATGGAAGGGCGATTATCACAACGACCTCAACACCCAGCTGAGTTACTGGCCCTCTTACATCGGCAACCACCTCGATGAAGGACTCGGGTATTTGAACACCCTCTGGAACCAAGTCGGGAAGTACAAAGAATTCACGAAGACCTTCTTTGGAAAAGAAGGCCTGGCCGCGCCTGGCTACTGCACCCTTGAGGGAGATGCTATGGCAGGATGGGTCCAGTACGGTTTCTCTCCGACCACCTCTGCTTGGCTAGGCCAGCATTTCTATCTGCATTGGAAGTATTCGGCTGACAATGAGTTTCTTAAGAATAGGGCTTATCCTTTCATGCGGGACGTGGCTGTGTTCCTTGAGCAGGAGACGGAGGTTCGTCCTGACGGGCATAGGACTTTTGAATACAGTTCCAGTCCGGAGATTAATGACAACCGGATAGACGCGTTTTTCCCTGAGATCACCAACTATGACCTTGCCCTGACAAAGTTCGCTTTCGTCGCCGCTGCTGAAATGGCTGATTCTCTGGGGCTGGCCGACGAGTCAGCCCATTGGAAAGAGGTCGGCGGACAACTTCCGGATTACGCCCTTGATGAGGATGGTGGTCTGGCCATAGCTCCTGGTCATTCTTACAACCTGTCCCACAGGCATTTCTCTCATGCGATGGCTATCCATCCGCTTGGCTTGCTGGACATTCACAATGGACCTCGTGAAAAGGCTATAATTGATTCCACCCTGGCAAGGCTCCACGCCAACGGCCCTGACTGGTGGTGTGGGTATTCCTATTCTTGGTTAGCGAATATGGAGGCTCGAGCAGGGCACGGAGAAGAGGCTGCCGATGCGCTGCGGATCTTTGCCGAATGCTTTGTGCTGAGGAACTCTTTCCATGCGAATGGAGACCAGTCCAAGAGCGGGAAATCTCTCTTTACTTACAGGCCTTTCACCCTTGAGGGGAACTTTGCCTATGCCTCTGGTCTTCAAGAGATGCTTCTTCAGAGCCAAAGTGGTGTGATTGAGGTATTTCCTGCGATTCCCGCTAACTGGAAAGATGTCAGTTTCAATCGTTTGAGGGCGATGGGAGCGTTCGTTGTCTCCGCGGAAATGAGGGGTGGTGAGGTTGTTTCTTTGAGTGTCCATTCAGAGAAAGGGGGCAAACTGAGGATCCGTTCCCCTAAAGGCGGCGATGTGGTCTCTATGGACACCACGCCGGGAGGAGATTACACTATCAGTTGTACCTCTGATCCTGATGTCTTGACCATGCTTGTCGGGACTTACACTGACTCTGGTAGTGAGGGAATATATTCTTATAGTTTTGATCAGGAAACAGGTGATTCAGAACCCCTTACGGTGACAAACATAGCCAATCCGTCATTCTTGGCGGTCACACCGGATTGCAAGACCGTGTATTCGGTGACGGAGCAGCAGACGGATGCGGCTGTTTCGTCTTTTGATTTTGACGCCCCGACAGGAACGCTTACCTTGAAGAGCACAAAGCCTACTTCAGGGAAAGATCCTTGTCATGTGACGTTTGTAGGGGGAGATGTTGTGGCGACAAATTATTCTTCCGGATCAATGACGGTTTTCCCACTTGATGGTGAGCGGAACCTTATGGATGGCACTTTGCTTGAGTTCTCGGAAAAAGGACCTGATCCGGCAAGGCAGGAAGGTTCACATATTCATTCCTCTCAAGTTTCGCCAGACGGGAAGTTCTTGTTTGTCATTGACTTAGGTGGAGATTACATCTACCGCTTCCCTGTGGTTGACGGGAAGGTCGCCAATTTCGAGCCGGTAAAGATCAAGGTTCCCGAAGGTGAAGGTCCGCGTCATTTTGACTTCTCAAAAGATGGAAGGTTCATGTATGTGCTGGGAGAGTTAGGAGGAAATGTTATGGTCTATGACTATAATTCCGGAGACCTTGAACTGATCCAGACCATCCAAGCTGATCCGTCCAGGGCCAGGGGAAGCGCGGACATCCATTTCTCTCCCGACGGGAGATTCCTCTATGCGAGCAACCGCCTGAAAGGTGATGGGTTAGCGATATTCAGCCAAGATCCTGAGTCAGGTATGCTGACCTATGCCGGTTATCAGGAGACTGGCATCCACCCCAGAAACTTCGCTATAACTCCCAATGGAAAGTTCGTTCTTGTCGCTTGCAGGGACTCCGATATGATACAGTTATTCTCCCGGGATCCGGAGACGGGACTCTTGAGGGACGCTGGCAAGGACATAGAGCTTCCCCATCCTGTGTGTGTGATATTAACTCCAAGCAAATGAGAAAGATAAGTTTAGTTTTGATGCTTTTTTCCGTCATCTCGGTGGCGGGATTCTCTTCACCTGTCATTTGTCCGGAGCCGGCCAATGCGGAATTGTCCGGTTCGGTCTATCACCCTTTGTCAAAGGTGATTGTGGCATGTCCTGACAAGGATGCGGTCTCTTGGGCTGAGACCCACCTTAAAGAATGGTACGGGGAATACGCCCCCGCGGTGTCCAAGGAGAGGGCTGGCAAGATCAATTTGGGCAAGGAAGCGTATGAGATGGAGATAAGCAAAAATGGAGTCAAGGTTTCAGCTGCGACCCTTCAAGGGGTCCGATATGCCCTTTATTCTCTTCGCCAGATCGCCATTCCAACGCGTGGAACTACGGTTGTGAAGGGCTGGATAGTGCCGGAAGGCCGCATTCAAGACAGTCCGGCGATGGATTTCCGCGGGATACACATCTGCTGGTTCCATGAGACTGAGCCTTGGGAAGTTGAGCGTCTTGTGCGCTTGGCGGCATATTACAAGCTGAACTACGCCGTGATTGAACCTTGGGGCACTTTCCGTAGTGAGATTGCTCCGTGGTTCGGCTGGCCGGACGGGACCATGACGAAGCAGGAGGTCCAGAGAATCAAAAAGATAGCGGACGATCTTGGAATAACCCTTATCCCTCAGATCAATGTTTTCGGCCACGCCACGATGGCAAGGGGCGGAGCCGGAAAGCATTCGGTGATTGATTTGAACCCTGAGTACCAGCCTCTGTTTGAGCCACTTGGAGGTTGGAACTGGTGCCTTTCAAATCCAGAGGCGAGGAAGCTGATTCAAGATCTTATAGCTGAGCAGATGGAGGCGTTCGGGAATCCGCCCTATTTCCACATCGGTTGCGATGAGGCGATAGAACCAAGCTGCCCCGATTGCCTGTCGAGGCCATATTCCGAACTGTTTCTTGAGCACATAAAAGCGATTAGCGAGACCATCTCCTCCCTTGGGGCAAGGGCTATGATGTGGCACGACATGCTTCTCGAACATGGAGATCCGAGGTGGAAAGGATTCTATGCCAATGGCACTTCCCAGACGGCGGAGGCTCTCAAAGGTTTCCCGAAGGACATAGTGATATGTGATTGGTTCTACGAGGGGGCAAGGGAGGCATATCCCACTTTGGATCACTTCAAATCTTTAGGCTTCGATGTTCTGACCTGCCCTTGGAAAGATCCGGCCGGCATAGTATCTCAGGGCAAATATGCCCACCAGAAGGACTTGTACGGCATTCTCGGGACCTTGTGGCATCACTACTATGGATTTGATTTGGTGAACACGGCTTTCCATTTGTCAAATGTGGCTTGGAAGCCGGATTTCTCAACGCCTTATGGGGTCGGTTACCATGTGTTCAATCACCTCCGTCAGGTTGGATGGGACATGGGCGTTACCGATCCAAGAAGAACGGGAATATATTACGGAGAGATTCCTTCAGAACCGGAACTTAATAATTAACAACTAGTTATAATGACAAGAAGAGTAGCTTTATCATTTGTGGCCGCGGTGCTTTGCCTGTTTGCCTGCACCCCAAAAGTCGAGAAAGTGGTTCTTGAGCCGCTGCCGATGCAGTATGGCGATACCTCCCGATCCTCTATCCCGTTTGCCAAGGACCCGACAGTCATACGTCACGGGGATGAGTACCTCATGTATTACTCTGTCAAGGCTTTCGTGCCGACCCAGGAGGATGGGACTCCGCCTAAGTTTGATGACTGGCATTCAGCGATAGCCAGGAGTACGGACCTGGTCAATTGGACAAGGGTCTCTGACTTGGATATCAGGGATTCCAAAGGCAACAAGTTATACGGGGCTGTAGCTCCCTGCGTGCGAAAACTCGATGGCAAGATCCATATTTTCTACCAGATGGCTTGGGAAGGAACAGACGGGGTCAGCAACATCTGGCACGCCACGAGCGAGGATGGAATAACTTTCGTCAACACATGCGACAGGCCAATCATAGTTCCCGAGACAACCTGGTCGATAAAGAGATCGATTGATGCCGAGTTCTACAGGGTGAAGGACAAGTTGATTCTCCTCTTCGCCACAAGAGACACCACCGCCACTTACCAAATCATGGGAATGGCCGAGGCTCCTTATGGAAGTGATTATGGTCCAGACAAATGGACGCTTTTATCCGTGGATGGACCGCTGATGAAGCCGGAATATCCTTGGGAAATGAGTTGCACGGAAGCTCCGACTGTCATCAAGCACAAGGGAGTTTGGTACATGTTTTACGCCGGAGCCTATAATCATGAAGGCCAGCAGATTGGACTCGCTACCTCAACAGATGGCTACCACTACACCAGGATCGCTCCGGACGGGCTCCTTTACACCCATGGCCCGGAAGGCAGCTGGAACCAGTGCGAGAGTGGTCATCCGGGAGTGTTCCAGGATGATGACGGACAAGTTTATCTTTTCTATCAAGGGAAGCATTCAATGGATGAGACCTACTATCTCTCCGTTTGCAAAGTGACTTTCGGAGGGAAGGATAAGGTAAAACCGGTTGCCGCCGCTCGGGACACCCTTGTCATCAACAATCCGGTCATTCCGGGTTATTATCCGGATCCTTCCATTTGCCGGGTCGGCGATGATTATTACGTGGTTAACTCTTCTTTCCAATATTTTCCCGGAGTGCCGATTCACCATTCCAAGGATCTTGTCAACTGGGAACTCATTGGAAACGTGCTAGATAGGGAGAGTCAGATCCCGCTTGAGACCGCAAACTCTTATGGTGGGATATTCGCCACCACAATCCGCTATCATGAGGGATTGTACTATATGGTCACGACAAATGTCACCAAAGGGGGGAACTTTTTTGTGACCGCTAAGGATCCGAAAGGTCCTTGGTCAGAACCCGTGTACCTGAAGCAAGGTGGAATAGACCCCTCTCTGCTATTTGAGAACGGGAAGTGCTACATGGTCTCTAATCCGGCTTCAATCCAGCTTTGCGAGATTGATCCCGTTACGGGGAAACAGCTGACAGACAGCAAGATACTCTGGAACGGAACAGGCGGACGTTACCCTGAGGGACCGCATATTTACAAAAAAGACGGTTGGTATTACCTGCTGATTTCTGAAGGTGGAACGGAAATGGGACATAGCCTTACTATAGCTAGGAGCAAGGACATATGGGGACCTTATGAATCCAATCCGGACAATCCTATTTTAACCCAATTCCGTCAGGTCGCGCAGGGTAATCAGATCCAAGGAACAGGTCATGGGGATTTCGTTCAGGCTCCTGATGGTTCATGGTGGGTGGTGTTCCTTGGTTTCAGGCGTTATGGAGGGGATTTCCATCATTTGGGAAGGGAGACTTTCCTGGCACCTGTGACTTGGGAGAATGGATGGCCAGTCATCAACGATGGCAAGCCGATTCAGGCGAATATGCCTGTTCCCGCAAGTTGGACGGCCTCCGAACCGACAAAAAAGGCTTGGATTCAGGAGTTCGACAAGCCGCTCGGCCCTGAATGGGTCTATGTTCAGAATCCGGATTTCTCACGTTACAAGATGGAGAATGGCCGGTTGACTCTAGTAGGAAACACTTCTTTCGCCGAGAATGATCATCCTACGTATGTCTGTGTGAGACAGGAGAGTCCTGCCGTCATCGCTGAGACCAAGGTCCGTTTGGAGACGGCAGCCGGAGAGGCAGGCATTGTCGCTTACCAGAACCCGGACGGTTTTATCTCATTGGCTGTCGAGAACGGACGTGTTGTGCTTCGCTTTAAGGTGAGGGCGGTGGACACCATTCTCGGGACTATGCCTTTGAAGGGAAAGGAGGCTGTCTTGAGGATCATCTCTGATGATGGCAACATGTACAGGTTTGAGGCTGACGGTCATGAGATGGGCGAGGTCAACACCTCCCTGCTCAGCTCAGAGGTTGCGGGAGGCTTTACCGGAGTCACCTTAGGCATGTTCGCCGTCGGTGGCACCGGTAGCTTTGAGTACTTCTCTTACGAGGAGAAGTAAGAGTGTCGGATCAGGCTTTAGGCCTTGCGGGCCTCAATGGCCTCAATAATGCCCAGACGCATCTTTTTGCCCACATTGGCGAAGGTGAGTTTCTCACCTCCAGTCAATGTGATCTGGAAGCCGAACAGGCCTTTTTTACCGTAGGTCTCAATCTCGGATACATTGAAGCATCTTGCTCCGTAGTGCGCGTCATCCGCGAACTGGGGGATGATGTACACACTGTCTTCCGTGAAACTTAGGAAGGCGTTGAAGGTCTGCATCAGGGTGACGTTGAAGACTGGCTCGAACTGGACCTGGATAAGGTCAGCGATGCTCTCTCTTGAGAAATTTTGATCAAGTTTTTCCATGATTGGTTTTATTTGGAGTTTCCGAAAGATACATAAATATTCCGGAAATCCAAAGCTCCGCCTTCGGATTGGAAGGCGATGTAACCATCAGTGGCATCGCAAGTTGCCTCGTTGACAAGGACGCCGTTGAGCCAGACCTTGATCGAGCCGCCCAGACACTGGAATTCCATCTCATTCCATTCTCCAACGGGTTTCTCGGGACTCTCCTCGACAATCCTGTCTTTTTTGTAGAAAGGACCTTCCAGACCCTCTATCTTGATACCGCCCATCAGCACACCCATATCTTTGGGAGTCATCTGAAGCTGGACTCCCAGCGGCCATACCTTGTCACCATCTTGCAGATAGTTGAATATTCCACCGTCAACACCCTCATCGCCGGCCCAACGCCACTCGAGATGAAGGCGATAGTCAGAAAATTTCTTCTCGGTACGGATGTAGCCAAAAGGCTTCCCGCTGATGTGCATCACGCCTTCTTTGACACTGAAAGTCTCTTCTTCGGTTCCCTCCGGCTCATCGGCGACCACAACCTTCCAACCTTCAAGGTTCTCTCCATTAAACAAAACCTCAGTCTTCTCCCTTGAGCAAGACACAAAGATGGCCGCAGCGCAAAGTGCGGCCAAGAAATACTTGATATTCATAAAATTAGAGTTTTCTAAGGAGGTTAGCCATGTTGACCTTCTTGTCGATCATCGCACGAAGCTCGGAGATCGGGACACGGGTCTGCTCCATGGTGTCGCGGTCACGGACAGTGACGGTGCCATCGTTCATCGTGTCGTTGTCGATGGTGACGCAGAACGGGGTTCCGATAGCATCCTGACGGCGGTAACGCTTGCCGATAGAGTCCTTCTCGTCGTATTGGTAGGCGAAGTCGTATTTCAACTCATCAACCACTTCCTGGGCTTTCTCAGGCAGGCCGTCTTTCTTGACGAGAGGCAGGATAGCCACCTTGACCGGAGCGAGAGGGGCAGGGATGCTCAGGACAACCCTGGTCTCTCCACCCTCGAGCTGCTCCACCTTGTAGGAATGGCTGAGGACAGCCAGGAACATACGATCCACACCGATCGAGGTCTCCACGCAGTAAGGGACATAGCTCTCACCGGTCTCAGGATCGAAGTACTGGATCTTCTTTCCGCTGATTTTCTGATGGTTCCCGAGGTCGAAGTCGGTTCTGGAATGAATTCCCTCGAGCTCCTTGAAACCGAACGGGAAGTTGAACTCGATGTCGGTGGCGGCGTTGGCGTAGTGGGCGAGTTTCTCATGGTCGTGGAAGCGGTAGTTCTCAGCGCCCATGCCAAGGCTCACGTGCCATTTCATGCGGTTCTCTTTCCACTTCGCAAACCATTCCATCTCGGTTCCGGGGCGGCAGAAGAATTCCATTTCCATCTGCTCGAACTCCTTCATCCTGAATATGAACTGGCGGGCTACAATCTCGTTTCTGAAGGCCTTTCCGATCTGGGCGATACCGAAAGGAATCTTCATGCGCCCGGTCTTCTGGACATTGAGGTACTCCACGAATATTCCCTGGGCGGTCTCGGGACGAAGATATAGGACGTCGTCGGCATTGCCGGTCGTGGAACCCTGGGTGCTGAACATCAGGTTGAATTGCCTGACCTCGGTCCAGTTGGCGGTGCCGGAGATGGGGCAGACGATACCACAGTCAATGATGATGTCCCTATAGGCTTTCAGGTCATTGGCGTCCTCAGCGGCCTTATAGCGGGCATGAACCTCGTCGTATTTGGCCTTCTCCCTCAAGACGTTGGGGTTGGTCGCCCTGAACTGCTCCTCGTTGAAGGCGTCACCGAACTTCTTGCGTCCCTTGGCGACTTCTTTCTCAATTTTCTCCTCGATCTTGCCGAGTTAGTCCTCGATAAGGTTGTCGGCGCGGTAGCGTTTCTTGGAATCTTTGTTGTCGATGAGGGGGTCGTTGAAAGCGGCCACGTGGCCTGAGGCGACCCAGGTCTTCGGGTGCATGAACACGCAGGAATCAATACCCACCACGTTTTCGTTGAGGCGGGTCATAGCCTCCCACCAATAGCGTTTGATGTTGTTCTTGAGCTCCACGCCCATCTGGCCATAATCATAAACAGCTGCCAGTCCATCATAAATCTCGCTGGAGGGGAATATGAATCCGTATTCCTTGCAGTGCGCGACCAGCACCTTGAAGAGTTCGTCCTGTGTCATGTCTTTTATTTTATTATTACAGTCCGCGAAAATACACATTTAACGGGAAACCGCCATTGTTTTAGCGGACAAAAGCGATGTCCGCGAAAGCCTCAAGATTGTTCCCGATGATCCAGTCGATGTAGGTCATGAACATCCATGCGGTCCACTGGTAGCCTGCCGCGTTCATGTGGCCCATCACGAAATATTTTGACTGGAATTCCTTGGACTCATAGTCGGGCGCATACTTCTCAAGGTCCAGAACATACACATTGTCAAACACTTCCGCCATCTTGCGGATGTTCTCGTTCATCTGGAGTTTTTCTTTTGTCTTCCAGGCCGGCATTGTGACCACGAAGAAACGGGCCTTTGGCTGGATGCTCCTGATACGCTGGATGATTCCCGCGTAGTGGCCGATGAAAGTGTCGGCGTTGAGGTTGTAGTCCTCAAGGTTGATGTCGGTCGCCGGATTTCCTGGCGCGATCTTGGTGTTGACATCATTCTCGCCAAGGGCCATGATGTAGGCCTGTTTCGGATTCACTTTGGCATCCACGTCGGCGTTGCGGTTGAGCGGATAATTCCAGAAATGGTCGATCCATCCTTTGGCGGTCTCTCCTCCTTGGGAGTAATTCTCTCCTTCGGCACCTCCAATGGCAGCGACAATCCTTTGGCCCCAGGAATAGGCGTAATTGTCGTTCCATCCGGTGTTTCCGTCAGAGCGGATGTACTCATGCTCACCGCTGCAAAGGGAATCCCCGATGAAACCCCACTTGTGGATGATCGCGCACCATCCGGGATTTCTCGATATTGTCGCGATAGGGTTTTCCTGGGCACTCAGCCCGGTCGAGAATAAAGCCAGCAGAGTGGCTGCGAAAATGATCTTTTTCATACCGCTAAGGTACAAAAAAATATTCGTACCTTTATGGTCAGCAAACTCTCAACTTATGGATTCCAAGCAAAGGATAGCGAAAGCGTTACAAGTGGCTACAGACACAAAGGTGTTTGAGATGGGACGAGGGGTCAGCTCCATGGCGCCCGAGGTTTTCAAAAAATATTTCCCTGGCCGTAAGGCAAAGATAATAGCCGACATCAACACATGGCCGGTCCTCGGAGAAAAGGTTTACGGTCTTTTTGTTGAGGCCGGGATTCCGGTTGAGAAGTTCGTCATCATGGAGAAGGAGTTCCATGCGGAATGGGAGTACATCGAGATGGTGGACAAGGAGCTTGATGGTGGATTTATCGCTGTATCAGTTGGTTCCGGAGTTATAAACGATCTTTGCAAGCTTTGTTCCCACCATCATGGGCAGCAATATCTGACCCTGCCCACAGCCGCCTCCGTGGACGGATATTCATCATTCGGTGCTTCGATTTCTTATCAGAATTCAAAGCAGACATTCTCCTGCCCTGCCCCCGTGGCGATAATCGCCGACATAGACGTGATCGCCGCCGCTCCGAAGGAGATGACGGCCGCCGGTTATGCCGACCTTGCCGCCAAGGTTCCCGCCGGAGCGGAGTGGATGGTGGCCGATCTGATGGGCACGGCACCGATAAAGCCGGATGCGTGGCATGTGCTTCAGGATTATCTGGATGACCTTTTGGCCAATCCCGCCGGAGTCGCGGCTGGAGATCCGGATGCGGTGGCAGATCTGTTTGAGGGCCTGACTCTCAGCGGAATAGCCATGCAGGCAGCTCAGTCGAGCCGCCCGGCATCCTGCTGCGACCACCTTTTCAGCCACATCCTCGACATGACTCACCATCGGTTCAACGGCAAACTCCAATCGCATGGTTTCCAGGTTGCGATCGGCACACTGACGATGTGCGCCGTGTTCGATGAGCTGTTTAAACTGGACCTCACCAAATTGGATGTCGATGCTTGCGTTGCCGCATGGCCTTCGCTTGAGGAAGAACAGGAACGCGCGAAGCTGATATTCAAGGACTTCCCCGCTCCGACTCTTGGGTTTGACAATATCACCAAGAAATACAACGACGCCGCTACTGTCCGGGAGCAGTTGACTCGTTTCAGGAACACATGGCCCGAGTTCAAGAAAAAGCTACAAGCCCAGGTCTATCCGTTCAAAAAGATGCGAGATCTTTTCAAGACAGCCGGTGCGCCTTACGATCCATCAATGATTGGCGTGACCAGGGAGCAGTTGAAAGACATGTTCCCGATCGTGCAGCTGATGCGTCACAGGATGAACGTCCTTGATCTCGCGAAGAGGGGAATGTTCTACGACAGTCTTGTGGAAGGGGTTTTCGCTCCGGGAGGGGCCTGGGAAATCTGATCTCCCACACATGAATATCCGAGGAACAGGGGTGGCAGGATTCGCCAAAGGGCGTGCGTTCGTGGTCTTTGACCGCGGGCAGAGGAATCCTTTTGAGGACATTCCTCCGGGCAGTGTTCTGATAGCGAAAACCGTGTCCTTGTCCGACTCGGTGATGATCAATTTCAAGAATGTTGTGGCGATGGTCACCGAAGAGGAAGACCTGGCGGGTCATGTGGGACTGCTCGCAAGGGGTCTTGGCATCCCGGCGATTGTTGGGATAACCAATTGCATGAGAGATATTTACAACGGAGATAGAATACTCGTGCGGAACCTTGATGTCCTTGTCAATCCCGACCTTGCGACCGTTGAGGAGTTCGATCGAATCCGCAGGGAAGCTGACCCCCAGCTCAGTCTCGATCTGCTTTAGCTTGCGCTTCGCCCAGGACCCTAAGGAAATTCCCTCCCCAGAAGCCTTTTATTTGCTCGGTGGAATAGCCGTGTTCAAGCATCTTTACGGTAATGTTGATGAGGTCGTTGTCGCCATTGCATCCCCAGACTCCGCCACCTCCGTCAAAGTCGCTGCCAACACCCACGTGCTCAGGTCCGGCCACTTCCACGCAGTGGTCGAAATGCTTCATAAAATCCTCTATAGAAATGCGTTCTCCTTGTCTTGCCAAAAAATCCGCGACAGTGTAAACTTGGATTACGCCTCCATTTTCGGCCAACGCTTTCAGTTGTTTATCGTCAAGCCCGCGGTCATGACCGTATATGGCTTTCGCTCCGGAATGTGAGCAGACCACAGGTGCTTTGCTGAGCTCAATACAATCCCAGAAAGTCCCTGCTGAAGGGTGAGACAAGTCTATCAGGATTCCCTGGCGGTTCATTTCTTCAATGACTTTCTTTCCGAATCCGGTCAAACCCTTCGATGGATCGCTCCCATTGTGGGAAGAAGTGTTGCATATAGCGTTGTCCTTGAAATGACATAAGGATATGTAGATTATCCCCAAGTCCTTCATTTTCCGGATGTTCCCTATGTCGTTGCCGATTCCGTAACCATTTTCAAGGGCGATGAAAAAGGCCTTTTTGCCTTGCTTTTTGAGTCTTATAGCCTCGTCCGGAGTCCTCGCCTGGGCACATAGGTCAGGGTACTTGGCGATGTCTTCTTTTATCTTGGCGATTTTGGCGAGATTCTTTTCTACGGCTTTATTTAGAGAAACCTCGTCAAGAGGGCCTTGCCAGAGGAAACTGATCAGGACCTGCGAGTCAAGGTGCCCCTCATTCATTTTAGGCATGTTGCACTGGGTCTTGCTTCTTTTGCCAACCGACACACCATTTGAATATTCATCCGGCAAATCGCAATGAGTGTCGATGCAAAACGCGTCTTCCATAATCCGGACCGCTTGCCGGAAAATTCTGGCTTTTGAGACAAGATCTTCGAAGGAAGTGATGTCGCACGGAAGCCTAAGCAAGCCATTATCAATAAGTTCTGTAAGTTTTGAGGTGCCGAGATAAGGGATGTTCCAGTCCGTTATTGTCTTGTAAACCAACACCGAATACTCTTCCGCTGTCTTGACCCATCCGTCGGGCATCGCGGCTCCGTCCCATTGCCGCGCTTCCTTTCTGAGATCCACGCTGCCGCAGCCATTCCGGGGCATTTCAACCGGTTCGCCACCCGCTTTGATCACCATCTGCTTTATGAGTTCGGCCTCTTCGCAGTCCGGTACGGCTATTCTCGGCCTGCCGATATAGGTGTCATTCAGGGCACTCCTGTCATTCTGAGCGAAGCGAAGAATCTCGTACTCAGTCACTTCCGCATCCGCCTTCTCGAACACTTTCCTGACCGGTTCGGGGTAAGTCACGCTTTGGGCCATTATTCCAGAAAAGGATAGAAGGCCAGCAACAATAATTGATAAAGATAATCGCCAGAACATATTCGCGAATTTAGGCGGTTTTTTTCGTATAATCGCGAAAAAGAGACTTTGACTATGATGAACAACCTGTCTTTCCAGGATGTCCTTTGCAGCCTCCTGGACTTTTTTCTTCCTCGCAAATGCCTTGTTTGCGGAGAGATTCTCTCTCTTCGAGAGAAACATGTATGTGCTGCTTGTCTTGCCGACATGCCGAGGACATTTTATTCGAAAATGCCTCGCAATTGGATGGCCGACAGACTTAATGATCTCATTCAGAGGGATTTGGATGTCAAGTCCACTAGTGGGTCACAAGATGCCGTACCATATTCCTATGCAACCGCCCTGTTTTTCTATCGAGCCTCAACTGGCTACCGGAATATCACTAAAAGCCTGAAATATCACGGCGATTTAGCGGCGGGGAGGTATTTTGCCTCCTTATTGGCAAGGGATCTGGCTCAGAGTGACCTGTATGCGGACGTTGACACGGTCATTCCGGTGCCGCTTCATTGGACGAGGCGTTGGTCCAGGGGATATAACCAAGCCGAGATCATAGGGCGGGAATTGGCTACGGTTTTGGGAGCGGAAGTTCGTACGGACGTGCTGAAAAGGAAGAGACGGACCAGGACACAGACAAAACTGTCCATAGAAAAAAAGGCAGCTAATGTGTCCGGGGCTTTCGTTCTTGCCAAAGGGGTCTCTTTGGCCGACAGCTCCCACATTCTTTTGGTGGATGACGTGTTTACGACCGGTGCTACAGTTCATGCCTGCTATGAGGTAATAAGGGAAATAGCACATCCTCCGGTAAAAATATCCGTAGCGACTTTGGCCTGTGTTGGGGAGTGAAAATTCGTAACTAAAACAGTTTAATTTACAATTTAACCGATTTATATCAGTGGCTCAGTCAGGTGGTTTTGGGGGTGGTTAAACTGTTTTTAAAATTTGCTTATTGTTTATATCGCTTCTATTCAAGCAATTAAATCAATTTAAGGGAGAATTTTTAAAAAATTGTTATAAAAAGTTTGCAAATTTAAAAAAATGCAGTACCTTTGCATCGGGTTGAGCGAGGAGGTTCTCTCCCGTGACAACCTGATTGGTTATTAGTTTTAGTGTTATTAATTATGTGGTTAGAGTGAGGGTCCACGCGGGAAGCGTCGACGCTCATTTTTTTTATGCCTAAAATCGCGTATATTGGCAAAAGCTAATAACCGTGAATAATATGGTATCCAGAAGAAATTTCATCAAGATCGGGCTGGCGGGCTCTCTTACTCTCGCCACACAGGGAATGGTTGTGGCCGGGAATCCCGGGAAAGGCCGTTCGGGAAAGAGTACGATTTCCACTAGCGGAGACACCGTTATCAAGATATTCTCGGATCAGATTAAGGCGCCGGTGAAGCTTATGGTCATCTCCGACACCCACCTGTGGATGAGCGACGAGAGGGAGGATCCGTTCCGGCAATATAGTGACCGGATGTCCAAGGCATATAACCAAACCAAAGATTTCCAGACACTTGCGGACACGAATCCAGCCCAAGAGTTCGAGAAGACTCTCGCTCTTGCGGGCAGGATGGCGCCTGATGCGATTATAATCCTTGGCGACCTTGTGAGTTATCCTTCTGAGGCCGCTATCGAATGGGCCAAGACCAGGCTTGATGCTACGGGGATTCCATATTATTACACAAACGGGAACCATGACTGGCATTATGAAGGGATGGAAGGCACCGAGATAGAGTTGAGGAAAGAATGGACCCGCCGCCGGCTGGCTCCCCTATTCCGAGGGGAGAACCATCTGCTGTATGCGGCGGATGTCAAGGGTTTGAAAGTGCTGATGCTGGATGATTCTGTGTATGAGATACTTCCGGAGCAGCTGGAGATATTCAGGAAGGAGATGAAGGAGGGAAAGCCGTCACTCATGATGTCGCACATTCCTCTTTATGCTCCCGGATTTTCTACCGGATATGGCTGTGGCCATCCGGACTGGAACGCCTCGACAGATCGTAATTATGAGATAGAGCGAAGGCCGAGGTGGCCTGAGGGAGGCCACTCTAAAACAACCTTCACGTTCTGGAATGAGGTTATCAAGGCCCATAAGAAGCATAATTTGCTGGCTACTTTCGCTGGTCACGTCCACCGCCAGTCGTCAAGCCTTGTCGACGGCTGGCCTCAATTCACTGTGAAGGCTAATCTGTCAGGCGGTTACTACGAAGTGGATATCCTGCCGATGCCGGACTAGTTTTTCTCGAATTTGTTCACTATGGTGATGAGCAGGCTTCCAAGCAAGCCGGCACATAGTGATCCCATAAGCACAGCGACCTTACCCATGTCCCTGAGTTTCGCCATAATTTCAGGAGCCTGGTCCCCAAACGACAAGGTGTCCACGAAAATGGACATCGTGAAGCCGATTCCACCAAGGCAAGCCACCGCTATCAGCATCTTCCACGAAGCCCTTGCAGGCATCTCTCCGGCTTTCAATTTGACGGCTATAAAGCTTGCCAGGGAGATTCCGAGCGGCTTTCCTACCAGAAGGCCAAGGAATATACCCATGCTCACTCCGCCAAGGGCTGGATCCGTGTGGAACACATTGAAATAGGACACATCAGGAATCTCAACTCCGGCATTAGCCAAGGCGAACAATGGCATAATCAAGAAGTTAACCCAAGGACCCATGGCGTGCTCGAGGCGGTAGCTCATCGGGATGGAGCCTTTGGAAATGACCGCCATGCGCCTTAAGCAGTGCCTCTGGGGACCGTTAGGGAACTCTGAGGAAGTGGAGGCTATCCCGTTATATTCATTCAATCTATTGATGTACTGTATTCTCTTGCGACGGTAGTATGCCTCGTTGTATCTGGGGGTCATAGGCACAAGGAAGGCCATAACCACGCCGGACATCGTGGAATGAATTCCAGCATAGTAGAACAGCGCCCATATCGCCATGGCAGGGATAAAGTAGTACCAACCCCTCTTTTCTCCGAGACGGTTCATGATGAATATCAGCACGATAAGCGCTATAGCTATGCTCAGCAAGCCGAAGTTGATCGATCCTCCGTAGAACAACGCCACCACCAGGATAGCTATCAGGTCATCAGCGATCGCGAGCGCGGTCAGAAATACTTTCAGTGACACCGGAACCTTATCACCGAGAATGGACAGGATACCGACAGCGAAAGCGATATCAGTGGCGGTGGGGATTCCCCAACCAGATGAGGCGGCGGTACCATGGTTGACAACGGTGAAAATCACAGCCGGGGCGACCACACCACCCAGGGCGGCGATGACCGGCATCAAGGCTTTTTTCACGCTTGAGAGCTCTCCATTCTTCATTTCTCGGCGAATCTCAAGGCCGACGGTGAAGAAGAAGATGGTCATCAGAATGTCATTGATAAAACTCTCGATTGTCATTCCCCGGGGGAACATGACATCTTTTCCTCCAGGGACTTTGAAGAACAATGAGAACTTGGTCTCAAGGACGCTTCGATAAAGCTCTTTTGTGAATGGCAGGTTGGCAAGAAGCATGGCCACGACAACGCAGGCGAGGAGAATCACTCCTTGCGCCCAAGGTTGGTTGGAGAATTTGCGTCGGCGGTGGTCGAAGTTTCTGATTCCTTTAGTCCAGGTGTAGATAGGAAATAGTCTCATGACAGGTTATTCTCCGTATAAGTAAATTCGTTGTTTATCAGTAAGTTTGTCGATGGTTATTCCCCAGTCGGCGAGTTTGCGGCGAGCGACTTCGTTATCGACCTCGGCAGGAACATTATGGAGCATGCCGCCCGGTCCCTGTGGTTGTCGAAGGGCCGCCTTGTTTTCCACCAGGTAATTGGCGCTCAAAGCCTGGATGGCGAAAGACATGTCCATAATCTCTGCGGGGTGACCATCTCCCGCGGCAAGGTTGACAAGCCGTCCTTCGGCTATCACATAGACCTTGCGGCCGTTGGCGAGGGCATATTCCTGGATGTTGGCCCTGGCAATACCTTCATTCACAGCTATTTCCTTAAGGTCACGCACGGACACCTCGCAGTCGAAATGCCCGGCGTTGCAGCAAATCGCGCCGTCTTTCATGAGCAGGAAATGCTCTTTGGTAATCACATCCTCGCAGCCCGTGACTGTCACGAATATGTCCCCGATAGGGGCGGCCTCCTTCATGCTCATCACCCTGAATCCGTCCATGACCGCTTCCATCGCCTTTATAGGGTCAACCTCAGTGACTATCACCCTGGCTCCCAATCCTTTAGCCCTCATCGCCACGCCTTTGCCGCACCAGCCGTATCCGGCCACCACGACATCCTTTCCGGCCACGATCAAGTTGGTTGTGCGGTTGATCCCGTCCCAAACCGACTGGCCTGTGCCGTAACGATTGTCAAAGAAATGCTTGCAGGCCGCGTCGTTGACCAGCATCATAGGGAACTTGAGTTTTCCGGCCCTATCCATAGCCTGCAGGCGAAGAATGCCTGTGGTGGTCTCCTCGCAGCCTCCGATGACATTCGGAATCAGCTCAGGGTAATTGTCATGGATCATCGTGACAAGGTCTCCGCCGTCATCGATGATGATATTCGGTCCGGCCTCGATAACCCGGCGGATGCCGCTCTCATATTCCTCGGGAGTTGCTCCGTGGACAGCGAATACGTTAAGCCCCTCATGGACAAGGGCCGCGGCCACATCATCCTGGGTAGAGAGAGGGTTGCTTCCGGTGATGAACATCTCGGCTCCGCCATGGGCGAGAACCTCGCACAGGCGGGCGGTCTTGGCCTCCAGATGGACCGACAAAGCCACCTTCAAGCCCTTGAAAGGCTTGCTTTCCTTGAACTCCTTGTCCAGACCCTCCAACAGGGGCATGTGATTTCTCACCCAACTGATCTTCAGTTCGCCGCTTTCCCAGGCGCCAGGGTCTCGTATCTCGCTCTTAATCATTGGTCTTTTATTTTAGAGGTGCAAATATAGCCAATTATTCTTGCCCGAGTTGACAAATAACTTTATTTTTGCAGATTGATGATGTCTTTCAAAACGAGTTAATGATATCTATTTAAGAATATGGGATTATTGGAAGGAAAAGTCGCCCTTGTGACGGGCGCCGCGAGAGGAATTGGAAAGGCGATCGCGCTTAAATTCGCCTCCGAAGGAGCTGATGTGGCATTCACCGACCTTGTTATCAACGAGGCCGCTGAGCAGACAATCAAAGAGTTAGAGGCATTTGGCCATAAGGTTAAGGGATACGCTTCCAACGCCGCCAACTTCGAGGAGACCCACACTGTTGTGGAGCAGATCCTCGCTGATTTCGGCAGGATTGATATTCTTGTCAACAACGCTGGTATAACCAAGGACGGCCTCATGATGAGGATGACTGAGCAGCAGTGGGATGCTGTCATCGGAGTCAACCTCAAGTCGGCATTCAACTTTATCCATGCCCTCACTCCTATTATGGCTCGCCAGAGGGGAGGCAGCATCATCAACATGTCTTCTGTTGTCGGTGTCTCCGGTAACGCCGGCCAGTGCAACTATTCCGCTTCCAAGGCCGGTATGATCGGCCTCGCCAAGTCTATCGCCAAGGAGATGGGACCTCGCGGCATCAGGGCTAATTGCATTGCCCCCGGTTTCATTATTTCCGACATGACCAACGCCCTCTCTCAGGAGGTGCGTGACGCTTGGACGAAGCAGATTCCTCTGCGCAGGGGTGGTACTCCCGAGGATGTGGCCAATGTGGCTCTGTTCCTCGCCAGCGACCTTTCCAGCTATGTCAGCGGACAGGTCATCCACTGCTGCGGAGCGATGAACTGCTAAATGTCTCCTCTCCCTAAACTCTCGACCCTCTTCGAGGGCAAGCCGGACACACTTGTCGGGCAGTTTTTCAGGTATGGAGTGGTGGGAGGTGTCTCATTCATAGTTGATTACGGCAGCCTTTGGCTTCTCACGGAGAAGGCGGGGCTGCCTTATCTTTGGTCAGCGGCGATCGCTTTCATCCTGGGCTTGACCTGCAACTATATTCTCAGTACAAGATGGGTGTTCGGGGCGAGCAAGATGAAAAGCGCATGGGTCGAATTCGCTGCCTTCGCCTTGATCGGGGTGATAGGATTGGGACTGAACGAGCTGATAATGTACGCTTTCACGGATGGCTTTGGTTTTCATTACATGATCTCCAAGATAGTTTCCACAGTGATAGTGTTTTTCTGGAATTTTCTCGCACGACGATTCCTTGTTTTCAATTCCTGATTCAAGATGGGTAAAACCGCTGTCATAATAGGAGCCGGTCCCGCCGGACTGACCGCCGCCTTGGAACTCTTGAGACAGACGGATATCAAGCCTATTGTATTGGAAGAGAGCACCTTTGTGGGTGGAATATCCAGGACTGTCAATAACGGCGGCAACCGGATGGACATCGGCGGTCACCGCTTCTTCTCCAAGAGCAAGGAGGTCATGGACTGGTGGGAGTCGATATTGCCAATCCAAGGTGCTCCAGCCCTTGATGATATATTGCTGGACAGGGATAAGGAACTTCAGCCCGAGGGTCCCGATCCTGAGAAAGAAGACAGGGTGATGCTGGTAAGGGACAGGGTTTCGAGAATATTCTTCCTGCGTCATTTCTTTGACTATCCCATTTCGCTGAAATGGTCCACTTTCGCCGGCATGGGCCTCCGGAACACCGTCCGGGTAGGGTTCGGATATCTTAAGTCCGTGATTCACAAACTTCCCGAGACCTCTCTTGAGAATTTCTATGTCAACAAGTTCGGCCGCCCGCTCTACGAAATGTTCTTTGAGGACTACACTGAGAAAGTCTGGGGAGTACATCCGAGCAAGATCGGTGCGGACTGGGGTGCGCAGAGGGTCAAAGGCCTCAGTGTCATGTCGATTCTCAAGGATGTGCTCACAAAACCTTTCCGGAAAAAGAGTATTGATCAGCAGAAGGTGGAAACTTCTCTGATAGAGCGGTTTATCTATCCCAAATACGGTCCTGGACAGTTATGGGAGACGGTGGCTTCCGAGATTGTGAAGGCAGGAGGTGAGCTCCGTCTTTCGTCCAAAGTGAGCGGGATTGTCGTGAAGGACGGGAAAGTCGTCGCTGTTGAAGTTGACTCTCCTGAAGGGAAAGAAACGATAGAAGGCGACTATGTGTTCTCCAGCATGCCGGTCAAGGATCTTGTCAAAGCTGTTAAGGGTGTGGAGGTTCCGAGAGAAGTCGCTGCTGTTGCCGAGGGCTTGCCCTACAGGGATTTTGTCACCGTTGGGGTGCTCGCCAAGAAGTTGAAGATCACTAACGGCACGAAAATTAAGACATTCGAGGACCGGGTGCCGGACACCTGGATCTATGTCCAGGAAAGGGATGTGAAGGTCGGGCGCCTGCAGATATTCAACAACTGGTCTCCGTACATGGTCTCCGACTACAAGGGGACAATGTATGTCGGGATGGAATATTTCTGCGATGAGGGTGACGAGCTATGGAGCATGTCCGATCCGGATTTCGTGGAAATGGCCTTGGATGAGCTTGAGAAGATTGGAGTCGCTGACAAGAAAGATGTCTTGAAAGCCGACAGGATCAAGGTTAAAAAGGCCTATCCTGCATATTTCGGGACCTATTCGGAAATAGCCAAGGTCAGGGAATGGCTTGACGAGATTCCTAACCTCTACTGCGTCGGAAGAAACGGCCAGCACAGGTACAACAATATGGACCATTCCATGCTTACAGCCATGGAGGCGGTCAGATGCGTTAAAGACAATCTAACCACCAAGGACAATGTCTGGGAAGTCAACACAGAAAAAGAGTACCACGAAAGCAAATAATCTGACAGGGAAAGGGAAGGCTATCCTTCATGTTCTTTTCCTATTGGTGATCTGCGTGGTTTTCGTGGTCAATTATCGGGCGTTTTTCGATCCGAAGCTCGACCCTAACGGCGACAATATCAGCTATTTCCTTTTGGCCAAAGCATTGGCGGAAGGGCAGGGATACGTCGATATCATCCCTCCAGTTCCGCAGCCGCATGTCCATTTTCCTCCGGGTTACCCGATGTTCATGTCGGTGTTCCTGCATGTGTTTCCGGACAATATCAACGCTATGAAGATCCTTAACGGGATCCTGTTCCTCCTATCGGTCCTGATGCTTTTCCGGATAGTCCGCAAGACTGCGGGAGGAAATTTGTGGCTGGCTTTCGGAGTGTGTTTTTTGACAGTCATGCACCCTTCGCTCCTTCGCTGGTCGGTGGTGATGATGAGCGAGATGCTGTACATGGTGATCTCTTTCGGAATAATCCTGATTTGTCTTGACCTTGATGTCGGGAGAATATTCACAAAAGGAAAGAAAGATTGGCTCCAAGTCGCCCGCTTTGTGCTTTTGTGCCTTCTCGTCATCTCTGCCTACCTTGTCAGGACTATGGGAATATCTGTGGTCTTGGCGGCTGGTTTGGCTTTCGGTGTCACTGCGCTTAAGTACTTGATTAAGAAGGATAAAAGGTGGATTAAGCCGGTTATTGTGGCGGTCGCTTTAGGTGTTAGCCTTGTCGTCGCTCATGCTGGTTGGACGGCAAGGAACAAACAGGTCTATCCGAATTTCAAGAGCGACTACAACTCCGGGTTCATGTACACCGACAAGATGGAGAAGATGACTCCTGAACTCTGGGGCAAGAGGATATCGAGCAATGTCGGGGAATTTGTATCTTCTTGGATTCCTAACGCCATGTTGAGGCCGAAAGAAGCCATGGACCACAACAAACACGATAAACCGACGGCGGGCGGTTTGGCTCTCGGCTCAGTCCTGATCCTGCTTATGGCCTTCGGTGTCAGCAAGTTGAAGAAAGGACGGACTCTTATCTTCTCATATCTCCTCATCACCTTCGCCGTGCTGATGCTCTATCAGGAGCAATATGCGGGTGTCCGGTACTTCATTCCGGTGCTGCCGCTGATGATTCTCGCCGCCCTTAACGGAATATATGAGGGTGTCAAGTCGTTGGGCGAGCTAGCGTTAAAGAAAGAAGAGAAACTTATCCCAACCGCTTTTGTGATCCTGGCATGTGTCCTTCTCATATCCCCTTACATGAAAGGGCAGACTGTTTACAGGAATTTGGCCACTTACGAGACTTATGTGGATTTGAACCCTGGTTCTGATTTAAGCCATTACATAATGGCGGCTGAGTGGATCAAGGAACATGCTGGGAATGATGCGGTTATAGCATGCAGGAAGCCGGAGGTGGCGTTCATGTACTCAGGGTTCCGTCATGCTGTGCGCTTCCCTTTGCGCGGGGACGAGAAAGATGTCTTGGACTTTTTCAAGAACTCAGGAGCGAATTGCTTGATAGTGGACACTTGGGGTAAGCACGCCTACACTGTCATTTATCCGGTCCTGCAGAAGCATCAGGAGGCTTTCCCCGTGTATTATGTCGGCCCTGAGGACGACCGCGGGGCACCTACCATCGTGACAGCCTACCTTCCGTCCAAACTCTAGCGGAATTCTTCGTATCCGGGCATTCCGAGTCCGGTGATGAACTCTTTGAACTGCTTGTCGTCGCGAGGGCAGATCAGAAGGGCATCGTCAGTGTCGATGACCAGATAGTCTTTCAGCCCTTTGATGGCGTAGATTTTCTTTTTGTTGTCGGTGACAACCAGGTTGTCCACATCGTTGTTAAACAAGTGCTTACCGGTGTTGGTGGCATTGCCCTCAGAATCTTTGACAGACACGGCATTGAAAAGAGACTCCCAATTGTCAATGTCGTACCAGCCAAAATTACCGGAATACAACCAAGCCTTGTCGGTCTTTTCCATGACACCGTAGTCGATGGAGATTTTCGGGCATTCGGAATAGGCTTTTTCCAGGAATACCCTCTCCCCGAAACTGCCCATCGCTTCTTCCCAGCCACGGAACACATTGACCACGTCCGGAAGAAGTTTGGACATTTCCTCGAGGATCAAGGATGCCTTCCACGCGAATATTCCGGAGTTCCAGAAAAACTCCCCACTGTTGTAGAAAACTTCAGCGAGAGCGGGATCTGGTTTTTCCGTGAAGGTCTTGACTTTCACCGGCTTCCCTAATTCAGCGCCGGTTTTTCCTCCGGTGACCTGGATGTAGCCGTAGCCAGTCTCCGGGCCAGTCGGCGAGATGCCCATCGTCATGAGGGCGTTGTGTTCGGTGGCATATTCAACCACATCGTCTATCGCTATCTTGAAAGCGGCTTCATCAGAGATGAAATGGTCAGCCGGGGTCGTGACTACGATGGCGTCAGGATTCCTTCTCAAGATCGTGAATGTGGAATAAGCGATGCAGGGGGCCGTGTTGCGACTGTGAGGCTCAAGGAGCAGGTTGGTGTCCGGAAGTTCTGGGAGCTGCTCTTTCACAAGCTCTCCGAACCTGTCCAAGGTCACTACGAGAATATTCTCTGAAGGAATAATCCTTGAGAACCTCTCGTAAGTCATCCTCAAAAATGATTTTCCGCCGCCGACGATGTCCAAGAACTGTTTTGGGCGGGTCTCTCTACTTATCGGCCAGAAGTGGTTCGCCGTGCCACCGGCCATAATCACACAATATCTGTTATCTGTCATATCAAGGGTCAAGTTGTCCGATCCTATTCACACATACATCGGAAAGTAAGCGTCCGGGAACCAATCCACCTTTTCTTCCCCTCCGTCAAAAGTGACCGCCACGATGTCGAAATGAACTTCGGAATCAGCTCTGACACGAGGGTCTTTCGAGCCATGGAGGTACCTCAACGCCGCATTGGCTATTTTCTTTTGTTTCAGTGGTGTGACATTTTCTTCCGGGGCCACGGCCACGGGTGCCACACGGCTTTTAACCTCTACAAAATGCACGCCGAACGCATCAGCGGAGATGATGTCGATCTCAAGGTGACCTGTCCTGTAATTTCTTGTAAGGATTTGATGTCCAAGACCTTCCAAGAACCCTGCGGCCACATCCTCTCCTTTCTTTCCCAGCAGCATCCGAGCTGTTGGTTTACTCTCTTTCTTGAAGTTTTTCATAATTATCAATCTCGTTATTCAAACTGGACGATGGTGACCCCCGAGCCTCCGAACTGGACGTGTTCGTCATGGACCGAGGAGACACCGGGCACTGTCCGGATGTATTTCTGCAGCTCGTCGCGAAGGGCTCCCGTGCCTTTCCCGTGGATGATTCTCACGGTTCCTATTCCGAGCATAATGGCGTCATCGATGTAGTGGATGACTATGTCCAGGGCATCCGACACTCTCTCTCCACGCACATCTAGCTCTGGAGAAAACCTCATCCGACGCTCCCTGATTCCAGAGTTGTCGATGGCCGGTGAAGGCTTGACAGCTTCCTTTCGGGCGGCTTTATATTCATTGGAAGAGATTCTCTCGACTTTTTCCAGGGGCATTTTGCTCATGATGTTGCCGATTGCGACGGTCACGGCCTTGTTGGACACCCTTGTGACCTCTCCGACCATCCCATTGTCCTTGACTCTAACCTTTTCTCCTACTTTCAGAGGTCCAGAGCGGAACTTTTTGGACTCCTCGTCGCTCTCCATCTCTTTTTTGACGCTGCCTTTGCGGGCTTCTGCCTTGCGTTTCCGTTCGGAGAGTTGCTTGAGCTTCTTGTCGATGTAGTCGTCGTGGTTCTTCTTGTCGCTTTCCTTTTTGGTCTGCAGGGCTCCGAGGAAATCCTGGAGTTCTTTTCTGGCTCCGGAAGTCTTCTCCTTGTCCGCTTGGGATTCCTTGATCGTGCGGATGGTGTTCTCGACGGTCTTGTTGGCTCCGAGAACTATTTCCTCGGCTTCCTTCTTGGCCTGCTCCAGAATCTCTTTCCTGGTCTGCTTTATGCCTTCCAGCTCCTTCTGGTAGCGTTCTGTGATGCTGTCCAGGGTCTTGTCGGTGTTCTTGATTTTCTGAAGTTTCTCGTCCAGCGCCCGGCGGTTGCGCACGATTTTCCGGAGGTTCCTCTCCATCCCGACGAATTCCTCCCCGGCCCTGTTCTCGGCGTCCTTGACGATGTTTTCAGGCAGTCCCATCTTGCGGGCCAGCTCAAAAGCGAACGAGCCGCCGGGCATACCGATGTCAAGCTTGAAAAGAGGTTGGATCTTCGCGGCGTCAAACTGCATAGCTCCGTTTATGACCCCTGTCCCGGGTCCTGCGGCGTAAAGCTTCAAGTTGGTGTAGTGGGTGGTTATAACCCCATACACTCCACGCTTATCCAGCTCACCCAGAATGGCTTCCGCAATCGCTCCTCCAGCTGTGGGCTCTGTCCCGGAACCGAACTCATCGATAAGGACAAGGGTCTTTGAGTCGGCTTCTTTCAGCATGGACTTCATGTCCTCGAGGAAAGAGCTATAGGTGCTGAGGTCGTTCTCGATGCTTTGGTCGTCTCCAATGCTGACCATAATCCTGTCGAATACAGGAAGTTCCGAGCTTTCGGATGTCGGCACAAGCATGCCCCACTGGAACATGTACTGAAGCAGTCCGGCGGTCTTCAGACAGACTGATTTGCCACCGGCGTTGGGACCGGAGATAAGCAATATGTGTTTGGCTGGAGTGAGCTTTATCGTGACGGGGACTATCTCTCGTTTCTCCCTTGTGAGCGCTTTCTCCAGGAGAGGGTGCCTCGCTTTTCGGAGGTTCATCTCGCCTTCTTCTGAGATGACTGGCATCCCGGCTTTGAAATCCAGGGCGACTTGAGCTTTAGCCACAAGGAAATCCATCTCGCCGACATATTCCGAAGCTTGGATCAGCTCCGGGACATAAGGCCTCACGAAGTCGCTGAAAGTGGCGAGGATACGCTGTATTTCCTGGGCTTCCTCAGCCTTGAGGGTGACTATCTCATTCTCGAGCTCTATTATCTCGGTCGGCTCGACAAAGGCAGTTTTCCCGGTTGCGGAGGTGTCATAGACGAAGCCTTGGATCTTTTTCTTGCTTGAGCTGTTGATCGGAATCAGGAGCTTGCCGTCCCTCACGGAAAGGCCGGCGTCTTCATCCACCAGACCGTCCGCCTTAGCCTGCGCCAGAATGGCGTTGGCTCTTTTTGAGATGGCTCCCTCTTTGGACCTGAGCGACTTCCGGATCTGGAGAAGATTGTCCGAGGCGGAGTCTTTGACATCTCCATATTTGTCCAGGATCAGGTCGATCCGGCGCTGGACCTCGGGGAAACTCATGATCGGTGAGCTCATCTTTTTGAGGTTCGGGTAAATCCCGTCCTTGATGGAATAGAAGAAATTGGTCAGTTTCCTGACGGTTTCCACCATTGTGCGGAGCTTTCCTAACGAGCCCAGGTCTATATTCCAGCCTTCTTCTCCGAGCGGTTTGAGGAAATAAAGGCAATCGATGTAGCCATTTGTCGGGAAACCCTCTTCGAACATCATGATGAGGCGCATCTCGTCGGTCAGCGCCAACCTGTGGAATATGATCTTGGGGTCGGGGCTGAAGGTCTCTTCCGCTACACGTGAGACGGCATATTCGGTTGAGCAACGGTCTGAGACCATCGCCCTCACTTTGTCGAACCCGAGCTTGTTTTCAAGCCTGCGGTCAATAGAATCGCCCACTTCGCCCACTATGCCTTATCCTCCTTCTTTCCAAGCAAGAGCTTGAGTTCGTTGATGTTACTGATGTGTGTGAGTTTTCCTCCCTTGACGAAAGAGACATCGCCGGTCTCCTCGGACACGACCACAACATCGGCATCTGTCTCTTCGGATATTCCTATAGCGGCCTTGTGCCTCATCCCGAGGTATGGAGGGATGTCCGTCCGCTGCGTGATCGGAAGGGTGCAACGGGCGGCCTTGATCCGGTCTCCTTCTATTATCATGGCGCCGTCGTGGAGGGGAGAGTTCTTAAAGAAGATGTTCATTATCAACCTTCTGGATACCTTGGCATCGACAATGTCACCTGTCTCCACAATCTGACTGACTGAGTTCTTATGGGGCAGCACGATCAAGGCTCCGGTTTTGTTGTCCGACATGGCTCGGCAGGCTTCGGCGATCTCATTGACTGTCTCGCCGGCAAGGGATTGCTCCTTAATTCCGAACAGTTTCTCTATCATGTTCCGTCCCTTCCCGGTGCTATAGCTCGAACCGAGCTTTATTAGGAAGTGGCGCACCTCGGGCTGGAATATCACGATGAGAGCCAGCACGCCTACATCTATAAAGGTGTCCAGCAAGGCGTTCATGAGTCTCATGTTCAGAGCTGCCACCACGACCCTCAACACGAAAAGGAGGATGACGGCGAAGAAAATGCTCATTGCCGCCGAACCCTTGATCCACCGGAAAACGAGGTAGATCAAGGCGGCCACCATGAGGATGTCAAGGCAGTCAGCCAGCGAGAGGCTAAGGAAGCCGAATATGGATGAGATATGGTTTGCCATAATGTTCATAAACGCACCGCGAAGATAACGATTTCTCTTTGATTATTAAGGTGTCAGGCTTGTTGAAAACTTTGTTAATTAAAAAATATTTCGTACATTTGCAGCCCGCAAAATTGTGCGGGATAACGTAAAGTACTTATATACAATTAATTAACCAAACCAATGCCTGGATTAATTGGAAAGAAAATCGGAATGACTTCCGTTTTCGGTGCTGATGGAAAGAA
>JAEEGG010001252.1_pt1 | contig 69405 bp, 61 predicted proteins | sample 9134161 | NCBI WGS metagenome assembly JAEEGG01 (sample SAMN16246543, study PRJNA631951) | gut metagenome | biome: gut microbiome; feature: rumen; material: CR-attached | host: Bos | place: Iran: Karaj | collected 2018-10
AGCCTCCTGCCAGTCTATGTCTATATAATTGTACGCGAAGACGGCACAGCCTACGGGCGATACACCTACGGCCTTGTCTTCCATACCCATCTCTTCGATGACTTCGGCAATGAGCTTATGCACCACACCGTGACTACAGCCTGGGCAGTAGTGCATGTTGTTGTCGTTCATCAGCGTCGGCTTTTTGCAGACGATGTTCTCTGGTTGAACTATTTGATTTCTATCCATAATCTTACATTACCTTTTTAAGTGCTTCAACAATTTCCTCAGGATCAGGCACGATACCACCCAGACGTCCGAACTGCTCTACGGGCACAGCACCGTTGACAGCCAGGCGCACATCCTGTACCATCTGTCCAGCGTTGATTTCGGCTACCAGAATACCCTTCACCTTCTTCGAGAGTGCAGCAATCTGCTTCTCAGGGAATGGGAACAGCGTGATAGGACGGAACAAGCCGACCTTGATACCCTGCTCGCGGGCAATCTCTACGCTCTTCTCAGCGATACGGGCTGCACTACCGAATGCTACGATAGCATACTCAGCATCGTCCATCTGCTGCTCTTCAAAGCGAACCTCGTTCTCCTGAATCTTGCGATATTTCTCCTGCAGTGCCAAGTTGCGCTGCTCCATGATTTCAGGCTTCAGCTCCAGCGATGTGATAACCACACGCTCTCTGTTCTTTGGCTTACCAGTAGAAGCCCAAGGACACTGCTTAATCACCTCCTCGTCCGTACGACGGGGCTTGAACGGAGGCAATACCACCTTCTCCATCATCTGACCGATCACACCGTCGCTCAGAATCATGGCAGGGTTGCGATACTTAAACGCCAACTCAAAGGCAAGGTCTACGAAGTCGGCCATCTCCTGTACACTTGACGGAGCCAGCACAATCACCTTGTAGTCACCATTACCACCACCGCGCGTAGCCTGGAAATAGTCACCCTGCGAAGGCTGAATGGTACCCAGACCAGGACCGCCACGCTGCACGTTCACAAACACACCTGGCACCTCAGCACCAGCCATGTAGGTGATACCTTCCTGCATCAGGGCTACACCCGGACTCGACGATGACGTCATCGCACGCTTACCAGCACCTGCGGCGCCATAGACCATGTAAATCGATGCCAGCTCACTCTCAGCCTGCACCACCTGCATACCAGTGGTTTCCCAAGGCTTCAGCTCAGCCAGCGTCTCAATCACTTCACTCTGCGGAGTAATAGGATAGCCGAAATAGCCGTCGCATCCGCAACGAATAGCAGCGTGGGCAATAGCCTCGTTGCCTTTCATCAATACAACTTCTCTTTCTTCTGCCATAGCTTACTCCTCCATTTTTTTACGATACACGGTGATACATCCATCGGGACAGACAATGCCACACGAAGCACAGCCCACACAGGCCTCTTCGTTGACAGCCTCCACATAGGGATAGCCGTGCAGATTCACTTTGTTGGCCAGGGCGATGACCTTCTGAGGGCAAGCGATGATGCACAGCTGGCATCCCTTACACCTCTCCATATCCACCACGATGGCGCCTTTCATTTTTGCCATAATATTGTTGTTTAATGCATTAAATCCTAAATTCGGGGTGCAAAGGTACGAATAAGTGTTCAAAATACCAAATTAATTCATGAATTAACCAACAGAAAATGCATTTTTTTATGCAAAATCAAGTCTGTCTGCACCTTTCCTGCAATTTTATGCATCAATTTCACTTTTTCTTCGTAACTTTGCACCCGAAAATTTAAGAATTAGTTATTATCAATTATATTATTATGAAGAAGTTTTTAGTGTGGATGCTTGCTGCCAGTCTGTCGGTACCAGCTTTAGCACAGTACAATTTCGAAAAAGGAAAGCCCGGTAACGATGACTATCGATACCTCGATAACTACAAAGCTCTTAAGGAGTATATTGACTACGAGAAGTACCCTAACTTCAAACTGGGTGCAGGTACGACCGTCAATGACTATCTGAACAAGACGCTGGTGAAGAACCTGATTAACAGGAACTTCTCAGAGACCGTAGCAGGTAATGCCATGAAGATGGGCAGTTGTGTGGACGGCAATGGCAACATGAACTTCACAACCGTCAAAAACTATGTGAATGCTGCCACCAACGCTGGAATCAACGTCTATGGTCACACGCTTGCATGGCATTCGCAACAGCCTAAAGGGTGGTTGCTGAAGTTGTTGGCAGACAAGCCAGACCCCGAAGCAGGTGAAGTATATGCAGAGGTTGCCAGTAAGGATTTCCGCACTCAACAATCCGTTGGTTGGAAAGCAAGCGAATCAGAAAATGGTTACACCCTTAAGTTCGACGCGACAAACGGTCTTAAGGTTACATCTACAAAATCGCTTCAATATCAAGTGCAGTTTGTGGGTTGGGACAACATCATTCTAGAAAAAGGCAAGACCTACAATATGACAATGACCATCAAGGGTTCAAAGTCGGGAAAGGTAAGTGGTCGTCTCGGAGATTGGAGTGTCAATGGCCCGAATTATAGTGTTTCTTTCAATACTGAATGGCAGAATGTAACGGTCAAAATCACACCAGCCTTAGAAACCAGTTTTCTGCTCATACAGGTACCCAACTACATCGGTGATGTTTATATCAAGTCTATCAAATTTGAGGGGAACAAACCCGCTAAGATGATTCCCCAGACTGCACAGGAAATGCACGATACGCTGGTCTATGCGATGGACAAGTGGATCAAGGGCATGATGGAGGCCTGTGGAGGTAAGGTAAAGGCTTGGGATTTGGTCAACGAGGCTATCTCAGGCGGTGGTAACGATGGTCAGGGCAACTATCTGTTGCAGCATTCGAAGGCGTATAATCCTTCAGGCAATCCCGATGCAACTTGGGATGTCGGCGGCGACGCATTCTATTGGCAGGACTATATGGGCGACTTGGAATATGTGCGTCAGGCATGTCGTCTGGCCCGCAAGTATGGTCCTGAGGACATCAAGCTGTTTATCAACGATTACAACCTGGAATCAGACTGGGACAACAACGGAAAGGTTAAGAGCCTTGTCGGATGGATTAAGAAGTGGGAGGCTGATGGTGTGACGAAGATTGACGGTATAGGCACGCAGATGCACATCAGCTGCTATGAGAATGCCAATCTGCAGAACAGCAACAAGACCCACATTACCAATATGTTCCAGATTATGGCTGCAAGTGGAAAACTTTGTCGCGTCTCGGAGATGGATATGGGTTATGTCCGTGGTTCAAACAAATGGGTTGACGGACTCAAGACTGAGCAGCTAACGGAAGCTGAGCATAAGAAGATGGCCGATTTCTACCAGTGGATTATCAAGGAGTACTTCCGAATCATTCCACCCGAGCAGCAATGGGGTATCTGCCAGTGGTGTACCAACGATGCTCCATCTAATAGCGGCTGGCGCGGGGGCGAGCCTGTAGGCATTTGGGACGCCAACAACTACCGCAAGCATGTCTATGCAGGGTTCGTTCGCGGACTGAACGGTGGTGAACCGACAGCTATTGAGACGATGGAAGCTGGCAAAACCATCGATACCTCTAAGGGTATCTATAACCTCAATGGCATGCGCATGAAGGCAACATCTCTCGACGAGCTTCCCTCGGGTCTCTACATTGTGAACGGTAAGAAGATAGTCAAATAAGGAATTCCCTGATTCGCTCCAGATAACTCTCGCCTACCCTGCGACCTTCATCGTAGATAGCGCGCATGCGGTTGGCATCGTGACTGATATGCCCGATAGGTATCTGACGTTCAGGACGGATAACGAGGCAGCGCCCTTCGCGCTCGCCTCGTTTTACGTATTCCAACTGTTGGTTATACATCACATGGCGATGGTCCATAGCCTCAATCATACATGGATAGCGACGTAGCGAGAGACGCATTAGTGGCATCAGTTTGTTGTGTTGTTTCACATAACCTTCTGGCTGCGTCAGCACCACCACATTACGACGATAGCCTATGGACTCGAAAAACTCCAAAGGTATGGAATCGGCTACGCCACCGTCCAATAGTTTCCTTCCTTCCAGTTGCACCACCCGCGAGGCCAAAGGCATGGATGCCGAGGCACGTATCCAATCGTAGGTCTGTTCCGTGGCTTCTGTCAATTTTTTATACACCGCTTCGCCCGTCAACACATCGGTGCATACCACATAAAATTCCATAGGATTGCGGTTGAAGGCATCGTTGTCGAAAACGTCCAATTCGCGAGGCATGGTATGATAGCCAAACTCGGCATTATAGTAATTGCCTGAGGTAAGCCACGACTTCATGCCACTATAGCGGCTGTCGTGCGCATATTGCGTGTTATACCGAATAGCACGTCCTATCTGTCGCGACTTGTAATTGCACCCGAAGGCGGCACCTGCCGAAACACCTATCATACCGTCGGGCCAGATGTCGTGTTCCATCATGACATCTATCACACCAGCCGTCCACAAACCCCGCATGGCACCACCTTCCAGCACCAGTCCCCATTTGCCGTTTTCCATTGCGTATATATACTGTTTTATCGTTTTTGGATGCAAATATAATGCTTTTTTAGTGTTTTCCGTACAAATTTAAGTATTATTTCTTATATTATGCAGATTTTTATTACCTTTGCACCCGATATGAAGATAGGACTTATACAACAGCACAACGTGGAGGACGTGAAAACCAACGTGCTCCATCTGGCTACAAAAATCAGGCAGCTGGCGAAAGAAGGTGCAGAACTCATTGTTCTGCAGGAGTTGCACAACGCGTTGTATTTCTGCAAACAAGAAGACGTGAACCTCTTCGACCTGGCAGAGACCATCCCCGGTCCATCAACGCAGTTCTTCGGCAATCTGGCTAAGGAACTGCAGGTAGTCATCGTCACCTCGCTGTTTGAACGTCGCGCCACGGGCTTGTACCATAATACGGCAGTGGTGCTGGAGAAAGACGGTACCATAGCAGGCATGTATCGCAAGATGCACATCCCCGATGATCCTGGCTATTACGAGAAGTTCTATTTTACTCCTGGCGACCTGGGATTCAAGCCAATCCAGACTTCTGTAGGCAAGTTGGGTGTGCTGGTGTGCTGGGATCAATGGTATCCGGAGGCAGCCCGACTAATGGCGCTGGCAGGTGCCGAGCTGCTCATCTACCCCACCGCCATAGGTTACGACCCAAACGACACTCGCGAAGAACAGGAACGACAGCGCATGGCGTGGCAGACTGTCCAGCGCGGACATGCCGTAGCAAACGGACTGCCCGTAGTCACGGTGAATCGCGTAGGCGAAGAGGATGGCATACCATTCTGGGGCACGTCGTTCGTGGCTGGTCCTCAGGGCGAAATCATCTATGAGGCTCCAAAGGACAAGGAAGAGGTGGCTCTGGTCGATGTCGACATGCAGCGCTCCGAGCAGGTGCGCCGCTGGTGGCCTTTCCTCCGCGATCGCCGCATAGAGAATTATAACGACTTAACGCGCCGTTTCATTGATAAATAGTAAATTAAGATAATGGCAAACAATTTGAGATTTCAGGTGGTAGAAGAGGCGTTCAAGAAGCGCCCCGTCGAGGTGAAGGTGCCCAAAGAGCGCCCATCAGAGTTCTTTGGCAAGTATGTGTTTGATCGTAAGAAGATGTACAAATACCTGCCGAAGGATATCTACGACAAGATGATTGACGTGATGGACAATGGCGCATCGCTCGACCGCAGCATTGCTGACTCGGTGGCCGCAGGTATGAAGCAATGGGCACAGGAGATGGGTGTAACACACTATACCCATTGGTTCCAGCCATTGACAGAAGGAACGGCAGAAAAGCACGATGCCTTCGTGGAACACGACGGTAAGGGTGGCATGATAGAAAAGTTCTCAGGAAAGCTGTTGGTACAACAGGAACCTGATGCTTCGTCGTTCCCCAACGGTGGAATTAGAAATACCTTCGAGGCCCGCGGCTACAGTGCTTGGGACCCTACATCACCCGTATTCATTATTGACGACACCTTGTGTATTCCCACCATATTTATTGCCTATACTGGTGAAGCGTTGGACTATAAGGCTCCGCTGCTGCGTGCCCTGCATGCCGTCGATAAAGCCGCTACCGACGCTTGTTCGCTGTTCTACGACGACGTGACGAAGGTTCAGGTGAACCTTGGTTGGGAACAAGAGTATTTCCTTGTTGACGAGGGTCTATATTCCGCACGACCTGACCTGCTGATGACGGGTCGCACGCTGATGGGTCACGAGAGTGCGAAGAACCAGCAGATGGATGACCATTACTTCGGCACCATCCCCGACCGTGTACAGGCCTTCATGAAAGACCTTGAGATACAGGCTCTGGAGTTGGCTATTCCCGTGAAGACGCGTCATAACGAGGTAGCTCCGAACCAGTTCGAACTGGCGCCTATCTTCGAGGAGTGCAACCTGGCTGTTGACCACAACATGCTGCTGATGTCGCTCATGAAAAAGGTGGCGCGCAACCACGGTTTCCGTGTGCTGCTGCACGAAAAGCCCTTCGACGGCATCAACGGCTCAGGTAAACACAACAACTGGAGCCTCAGTGCCGATAATGGTACATTGCTGCACGCTCCGGGCAAGACGCCTGAGGAGAACCTGCGTTTTGTGACCTTCATCGTCGAGACGCTGATGGCTGTATACAAGCACAACGGACTCCTGAAGGCCAGTATCATGAGCGCTACGAACGCCCACCGTCTGGGTGGTAACGAGGCACCTCCTGCCATCATCAGCTCATTCCTCGGCACACAACTGACTGAACTGCTTGACCATATTGAACAGTCAGACAAGAACGAGCTCTTCAACCTGAAGGGCAAGCAGGGAATGGAGATTGACATTCCACAGATTCCCGACCTCATCGTCGATAATACTGACCGCAACCGCACGTCGCCCTTTGCCTTTACAGGTAACCGTTTTGAGTTCCGTGCTCCTGGTTCGAGCGTCAATTGCGCCTCAGCTATGATAGCCCTGAACGCCGCGATGGCAGAAGCCCTGGCATCATTCAAGGAACGCGTAGATGCCCGCATCAAGGCCGGCGAACAGAAGATTCCCTCCATTCTTGAAGTTCTGAAGGACGACATCAAGACATGCAAACCCATCCGTTTCGACGGCAATGGCTATAGCGAAGCATGGGTAAAGGAGGCTGCCAAGCGTGGTCTGGATGTCGAGAAGTCGTGTCCCGTCATCTTCGAGCACTATCTGGATAATGCAAGCGTCAAGATGTTTGAGAGCACTAAGGTGATGACTGCCAAGGAATTGGAGGCCCGCAACGAGGTAAAATGGGAGATGTACGTGAAGACCGTACAGATAGAGGCTCGCGTATTGGGTGACCTCGCTATGAACCACATTATCCCCGTATCGACGCATTATCAGTCGCAGCTCATCAAGAACGTGCAGGGCATGAAGAGCGTCTTCTCGTCAGACAAGGCTGAACGCCTCTCAGCCCGTAACATGAAACTCATCGAGGAGATTGCCGAGCGTACGGAGACTATCGAGCGACTTGTCGAGGAACTGACGGAAGCCCGTCGCGTTGCTAACCGCATCGAGAACATCCACCAGCGTGCCATCCAGTACCACGACACCGTTTGTCCGCACATGGAGAACATCCGCAAGGAGATAGATAAGTTAGAACTCATTGTCGAGGACGGGCTGTGGACGCTGCCTAAGTACAGGGAACTGCTGTTCATCAGATAAAGCAAAGACATCAGATAGAACCATTAAAACATGATATGAGAACAAAACTAATTATTACAACTTTCATCGCCAGCTGGCTATCGACAGGTAGCATGCTGGCGCAGTTGTCTTCGAACCCTGACAAGTTCCTCGGCAACATCACCACCTCAGGTCAGATAGACTTTGGCACAGAGAAGTTCTATCAGTTGTGGAACCAGATTACCCCTGAGAACGAGACAAAATGGGAATCCGTACAAAGGAACAGCCAAAATAGCTGGAACTGGGGCAGTGTTGACAACATCAGAAACTATGCCAAGCAGCACAACTTCCCCTTTAAATTCCACACGCTGGTATGGGGCTCTCAGTTCCCAAGTTGGGTAAAAAACCTCTCGGTATCTGCACGTTACAACGCCATCGTTAAATGGATGGATGAAGTCAAGAAACGTTATCCTGACCTGGCCATGATCGATGTAGTGAACGAAGCTATCGATGGTCACCAGCCCGACACGCACTACATCAGCGAAGCACTGGGCGGTCCAGGAAAGACGGGTTACGACTGGATTATCAAAGCCTTCGAAATGGCCTATGAGCGTTGGCCGGAAGCCATTCTCATCTACAACGACTTCAACACCTTCCAATGGAACACTGACCAGTTCATCGACCTCGTCCGCACCCTTCGTGATGCTGGTGCACCTGTCGATGCTTACGGTTGTCAGAGCCACGACCTGACGGGATGCAGCGCCACCACGCTGAAGAACTCGATGAACAAGATTCAGAATGCGCTGAAGATGCCGATGTACATCACTGAGTACGACATAGGCGACAACAACGACACCAACCAGTTGCGTGATTTCAAAGCACAAATTCCACTGCTGTGGGAGGCAGACTATTGTGCCGGTGTCACCTTATGGGGCTATATCTACGGACATACATGGACCAATGAAGGCGCAGGCTATTCTGGCATCATCAAGGAGGTAACCGAGAACGGCAAGAAGGTCTATAAAGACCGTCCCGCTATGACTTGGCTGCGCGAATACATGCAGACTGATGCTGCCAAGAACGCCAAGAGCCCATTCCCAGGCATGGTGAAGGAGGCATCTGTCTACATCAAGCCCGCCTCCATTACCGTCACTAAGGGCGATAAGGTGCCTATCGAGGTTCGCGCCAAAATGAAGACCAAGCAGATTGACCATATCGACCTCTACGTGAAGGACATGACCAAGCCCTTTGTCACCCTGACGGAGGCTCCCTATACGACAGAATACGAGGCCACCACGCTAGGCAAGCACGACATGAAGGCCGTTGTAGTTAATACTGACGGTACGTCATACGAACGTCTGGGCGCATTCACCGCCTACAATCCTCGTCAGCCCTATAAGGGCGTCATCGACCTGCCAGGCACTATTCAAGGTGAGGACTTCGACTCAGGCGCCGACGGTATATCGTATCACGACAACGACTCGCAAAACCAGGGCACAGCCAAGTCATACCGAACGGATGGCGCCAGCGTGGATATCGAGAGCATCAGCGGCGGCTATGCCATCGGTTACATCTCCAACAACGAGTGGCTGGAATATACCGTTAACGTCAAGGAAGCCGGACTCTACGAGTATGACATATACGTTTCGTCGCAGGACGGCGGTGGAGCATACTCATGGGCGCTGAGCGACGACAACGGACTGACCGACCTCACAGGTACCGTCAGCGCCGTCAAGACTGGTGCATGGAGCACGTATAAGGTGCAGCATGGACGCTTTACCAAGGAGTTGGCCGAAGGTCAACAGGTATTGCGCTTCAGCGTGAAGAGTGGAACCAACGCTTTCAACTTCGACAAGATCATCCTGCGTCGCGTCGATGTGGACAACACAATGAGCGTCTCCATCAAGGCCGACCCCTCGCCTGCTACCGTGGGCACAGCCACCAGCATAACCATCAACGCCTCGTCTGCCACCAGTACCATCAAGGACGTGAAGGTGTACATCGACCAGGTGCTCACAAAAACCCTGGCAACAGAGCCCTTTACTTATTCCTATATACCTTCGGCAAAGGGCAGCGTCAAGTTTACGGCTATAGCCACCGATGCTGAAGGACGCCAGTCGAAGATTGCCAGCTACACGTTGACCGTCAACGCCAAGCGTACAGCATACAAGACCGTCAACCTGCCCGGCACCATCGAGGCTGAGAACTTCGACAAGGGTGGCGAAGGTTTCACCTTCCACGATAGCGACTCGAAAGACGAGGGTGACGCCAAGTATCGTACCGACAACGAGGGCATTGACCTGGTGAAGGGCAATGGTGGAACGGCGCTGGGCTATACTGCTGCCAACGAATGGACGGAATATACAGTCAACGTCACACAGGCTGGCAAGTACGCCTATGAGGCCACCGTATCGTCAGGCGTCACCGGCTCGGGTTTCACCATCGGTCTGAAGAGCAGCACAGGCAGCATCACCAGTCTGGCCAAGGTCAATGTACCGCAAACCGGCAATAACAATTGGGACACCTACAAGACGGTGAAGGGCAACCTCAGCACAGCCCTTCAGGAGGGGCAGCAGATTATCCGCTTCACCATCAACGGCCAAAATTGCAATATCGACAAAGTGAAGTTCGAATGCACAGAACCCGTCGACGGCATCCTTGTGCAGACCGCCCAACCCACCAACGCCACCGTCTACAACATCTATGGCGTGAAGGTTGGCACGACATCCAGTTGGCAAAGCCTGCCAAGAGGCATCTACATCGTTAACGGACGGAAAGTCACGAAATAACAAAAAAGGGGAGCGGCAAGCTCCCTTTTTATTTTCCTTCTCACCAATCACTTATCACTTCTCAAAGTGTTGGTAGTCCTTCAGCGACCGCCACGCCCCACCCCACGTGAATCCGTGCTGGATGAACAGGCGGTAACACAAGTCCTGCTGCGTAATCTTATACTTGAACGACTTCCGGCGGTCCACATAAGGCTTGCCCGTCGAGGGTTGAACCAACAGCGTACCGTCCTTTCTGCGGCGCACACACGGATTATACAGCGGATTGACGTCAATAGCCAGCCCCCGTGCATGTTTCGACAACTTGCTACTGCCCTCCACCGTCCGGTAGCAGTAGCACGACGTATTATTGGCCTGCATCGAGCGCTCGTCGTCGTCGCCATACTCCGAGATGGGCTGTATGCGTTCTATAGGGTATTTCGCCTTGTAAAGCTCTGCAAATATCTCACGCAGGTCCTTTGCAATCAGCTTGTTGCACACCAGCACACCTTCGTGCGTTACACCATCGCCGTCCACGTGCTTCACCTTCAGCGTGTCCAGCACCACACCCTCAGGCTGTGCCATCACAGGGCAGCCTGTCATCAACAGCCAACAGCCAATAGCCCAAATACGCCTCGTCATCTTAATCAATCCTATCATTCTTTCTTACTATATTACTGAATAGACACACCAGAATCAGCTTCCAGGAACCGCAGCTCTGCCTCCAGCATCTCCAGTTTGGGCATAGGACAGCCTGCGTCGCGGGCAATCTCTAGGGGACGGGTATAAAGATAGTATATCTCCATACGACGGTGGAAGTCGTAGTCCAGTCGCATGAATGGCGAATAAGGCGTCATGGCATCAGTCATATCTATCATCTTGTCGACAAACGAGGCATCCAAGTTCTTCACGCCCAAGTGCTGGGCAGTACTGACCACCTCCATCATCTGCTCACGAATCAGTTGACGGGTTGCCTTGTTCTTCAACAGCAGGTCGGTCTGCGTGTGCAGCGCTACAGTCATACCATTGAACGGCATGTCCTCCGTATTCAAATAGGCATTTACGTCATCCAGATGAAACGAACCGTCACAAGAAACTACCTGCAAACCGTGCTGTTTCACATACTCATAGTCGCTATGGAACAAGAAATGAAGTTCCTGCCCTGCATGAGCCAATTTAGCTCCATAATATCCACCAATGGCAGCTGTGCCGATGATTCCGTATCTCATAATTGCTAACTATATTCTATAATCACATTTTACTGCCACTAAACTCTCACTTTACCGCCACTAAACTCACACTTTACCGCCACTAAAATAGCAGTAAGAAAGGTTTAATATCCCGCAGACCTTTCACGACGAGCGTAACGGTTGGCGGGATGTCTTTTGCGTCTATGTTCCAGCGGTTGACGAGCATGGCGTCGATGCCAGCATTGAGGGCGCCAAGAATGTCGGTATTCAAGTTGTCACCAATCATCAGTGTGGTTTCGCGGTCGGCCCCCGACACTTTCAGGGCGTAGTCAAAGAACTGCTGCGAGGGTTTGTTGGCTCCCGCATCCTCGCTAAGTATGATGGTGTCGAAATAGTCCCGAAGTCCGCAGGCCGCCAACTTTTTGTATTGCACTTCGTGGAAGCCATTGCTCGTCATGTGCATGCGATAGCCCTGACTGCGCAGAAAGTCCATCAATTCGTGAGCACCATCCACCACGCCCGGCTTCGACGAGCAGTAGTCAAGAAAGACGTCGCTCATCTCCAAGCAGAGGTCCTCAGTAACGGGCAAACCTTCACCTGCGCTCAGCGGTCGGCGGAAGCGCTCGACGATAAGGTACGGCCGGGTAATCTCACCTTTCGAATAGCGTGACCACAGGTCGATATTGGCAGTCCAATAGGCGTCGTAGAACACTTGTGGGTCTGCAAAATAGCGTTCCAGTTGGAAGTGTTCGAAGGTCTCGCGCAGGGCGATGACAGCATTGCCGTAGGTGTCGTACAGCGTGTCGTCGAAGTCGATGAAGAGGTCCTTATACTGCTTCATTATCTGACAGAGCCTGCCACTGAGATGCGGTTCTTGATTTTGTCGACGTAGGCATCGATGGTGGCAACGGCCACGATATTAAGGACATCACGAACGCTTGAGTCGAAATCGACAAAATGGATGGGCTTGTTCAGACCCATCTGAATCGGTCCGATAATCTCAGCGTCGGCACCCAGCATCTGCAGCATCTTATAGCTGGAACGCGCAGAGGTAAGGTTGGGGAACACGAGGGTATTGACGTCCTTGCCCTTCAGTCGGGTGAAGGGATACTGCTCGTCGCGCAGCTCACGGTCAAGGGCAAAGCCCAGCTGCATCTCACCGTCGATGGGCAGGTCGGGATACTGCTGCTGCATGTACTCAACGGCACGACGAACCTTCATGGCTCCGTCGCTCTGGCTGGAACCGAAGTTCGAGTGACTAACCAGTGACACGACGGGTTTCTCGTTGAAGAAGCGGACACTGGTGGCTGCCAGTCGGGCTATGTCGATAAGCGTGTCGGTATCAGGGTTCTCGTTAACCAACGTGTCGGCGATATAGAGGGTTCCCTTAGGCGAATTGATGATGTGCATGGCACCGAAATGCTGGAATTCGGGACGGATACCGATGACCTCCTTGACCACCTTGACGGTATTGGAGTATTTCGTGTAAAGACCAGTAATAAAGGCGTCGGCCTCGCCCGTCTCGACCATCATCATACCAAAGTAGTTGCGCTCGAACATCTTGTCGTTGGCCTCCTGGAAGGTATAGCCCTCGCGCTGGCGTTTCTCGGCCAGTATACGAGCATAGCGCTCACGACGCTCCTGTTCGCTAGGATGGCGCAGGTTGACAATCTCGATGCCCTCGATGTTGAGGTCGAGCTTGTCGGCCAGTTTGGCAATATACTCGTCGTTACCCAGCAGTACAGGCTGACAAATACCCTCGGCCTTAGCCTGTACAGCAGCCTTCAGCATGGTGGGGTGTACGGCCTCGGCAAAGACCACGCGCTGGGGATGTGCTGCTGCGGTGGCGTAGAGTTTCTGGGTGAGTTTGGTTTCCTGTCCCAACAGCACACTCAGCGACTTCTTGTACTCGTCCCAATTCTCAATATTCTTGCGCGCTACCCCACTCTCGATAGCAGCACGAGCCACAGCCGACGACACCTCGGTAATCAGGCGTGGGTCAACGGGTTTGGGAATGAAGTAGTTGCGACCAAACGTCAGGTTGTTGACCTTATAGACATCGTTCACCACATCAGGCACAGGCTGCTTGGCCAAGTCGGCAATGGCGTGGACAGCAGCCAGTTTCATCTCTTCGTTAATAGCCGAGGCATGAACATCGAGGGCTCCGCGGAAGATGTAGGGGAAGCCGATGACGTTATTAATCTGGTTGGGATAGTCGGTACGACCAGTAGACATCAGCACGTCGGGTCGAGCATCCATAGCATCCTCGTAGCTGATTTCTGGCACGGGATTGGCTAGGGCAAAGATAACGGGATTGCCAGCCATAGAGCGAACCATATCCTTGGAAAGCACATTACCCTTCGACAGACCGACAAAGACATCGGCTCCGTTAACGGCCTCGGCCAAAGTGTGAATATCGGTTCGCGAGGTGGCAAAGAAGCGCTTCTGTTCGTTCAAGTCCTGACGCTCGACAGAAATGACGCCCTTGGAGTCGAGCATGACTATATTCTCCTTGCGAGCACCGATGGCCATATAGAGTTTGGTACAGCTGATGGCAGCAGCACCAGCACCATTTACTACAATCTTAACTTGCGAGATGTCCTTGCCAATGACCTCCATAGCATTCTTCAGACCGGCAGCCGAAATGATGGCCGTGCCGTGCTGGTCGTCGTGCATGACGGGAATGTTAAGCGTGCGCTTCAATCGTTCCTCAATATAGAAGCACTCAGGAGCCTTGATATCCTCAAGATTGATGCCGCCAAAGGTAGGCGCGATACGTTCCACGGCCTCGCAGAACTTCTCGGGATCCTTTTCATCGACCTCGATATCGAACACATCGATACCACCGTAGATCTTGAACAGCAGCCCCTTACCCTCCATGACAGGCTTACCACTCATGGCACCAATATCACCAAGTCCCAGCACAGCCGTTCCGTTGGATATAACAGCCACCAGATTTCCCTTGTCCGTATATTTGTACGCATCGTCGGGATTCGCCTGAATCTCAAGACAAGGATAAGCAACACCTGGCGAATAAGCCAGCGAAAGGTCGGTTTGGGTACGATAAGCCTTAGTAGGCTTTACTTCAATCTTGCCAGGACGCCCTGACTCATGATACTCAAGGGCGGCTTCTTTGGATATTTTTACCATACTTTTTGTGGTTTTAATGATTATTTTTTCTATTTGAGGCGCAAAATTAATAAAAACTCTTGAAAAACGTATCGTTTTTTGTATCTTTTTACTATCTTTGCAGCGAAAATTAATACATATGCAAGAAATAAAGGAAACTACAGCCTATAAGAAAGCGTTGAAAGGACGCATCTTGGAAACTGCCATGAAGGCCTTCGCAGAGCAAGGAGTCAGGGCGGTCAGAATGGATGATATCGCACAAATGCTCAGCATATCGAAACGAACGCTCTACGAGATATACGGAGACAAGGAGGAACTGCTGTATCAAGGCGTCGTTCACTTCGACCAAGAGCAGAAGAAATCCATGAGCAATTTCATGCAACAGGCTGGTTCTGTGATGGATATAATTATAGAAGTTTATCAGAGAAGGGTAGTCAGAACAGGTACGGTTAATCCGCAGTTCTATGAGGATATTCAAAAGTACCCCAAGGTTACCAACTACCTCAACAACGAGCGCGAACACGCATATGTGAATTTCGTAGGATTACTGCAACGAGGTGCCGACGAAGGTTACTTCCGCAAGAATATAGACTACGAATTGGTGGCACAAATTTTCAACGCCATCAACCGTCATGTGATGTCGCAACACTTGCTGAAGAAATACTCCACCCAGCAATTGTTTGACAACATGCTGTTAATACCCTTGAGGGGATTCTGCACCCCCAAGGGACTACAAATCATAGAAAAATCGTTTAAAACTCAGTAAACGACAACGGCATCAAATCGCGGATACCATCCACAATATATATGCAACGCTTGCCGTAGAGCAAGATGCGGACGGGCTGACGGAAACGCGTCTCGGTCTCGATAAGAACCTGACGACAAGGGCCACACGGCGAAACAGGATCGTCCAGGAATTCTCCCTCCTCATTGCGAGCGGCAATAGCCATCATCACGACAGGTTGGTCAGGATATTGGGCTCCAGCGGCGAAAATGGCACTACGCTCGGCACAGATGCCTGCGGGGAAGGCTGCGTTCTCCTGATTACAACCCATTACGGTCACTCCGTTTTTCAGCAATATGGCTGCTCCTACGTGGAAACGTGAATAAGGGGCATACGAGCGGTCGGTAGCAGCAATGGCCTGCTCGACAAGTGAGCGCTCAGCATCTGTCAATTCTGACATTTGAGCCACTTTAATAGTGGATTTCACTACCAATTCTTCCATAATTTTAGATTTTTGTTGCAAATATAATTATTTTTCCTTACTTTTGCAAAATAATTGGTAATAAAAATACATGAGACGGTATATATTTCTACTTTTTGGCCTCTTTTCTGCCATTATGGGGGCCTCAGCACAGCAAACTGTATGGAACCAGCGCTTTCAAGATTATTTCGACACGTACAAGGATGTGGCGATAGAGCAAATGCTGAAATATCACATTCCTGCCAGCATCACTCTGGCACAGGGCGTATTGGAGTCTGGAGCCGGACGCAGCGAACTGACTCGAAAGGCCAACAACCATTTTGGCATCAAGTGTCACGGGTGGACGGGACGGAAGTCGTATCATGACGATGACGAGCAGGGCGAGTGCTTCCGCGCATACAATAATGCTTACGAGAGCTATCAGGATCACTCCATATTCCTTACCAGCAGTCAGCGCTACAGCAGCCTATTCCGGCTGAAGCAGACCGACTATAAGGGTTGGGCACGAGGACTAAAGGCCTGCGGCTATGCCACCAGCCCAACTTATGCATCTCGTCTGATTGAGATTATCGAACTATATAAACTATACCGCTACGATACTGAGCGCCACGTCGACAAGTATCAAGTGGAACAGATGCGGCATCGGGGAGGCATCACGCGTCAGGTGCACGAGTTCAATAATAATTATTATGTTTTGGCCAAGAAGGGCGATACGTTCCGTACAATTGCCGATGACGTAGAGGTGTCATACCGCAAACTGGCTAAGTTTAACGAGCGCGACAAGAACGACACACTGGAAGACGGAGAATGCATCTGGCTACAGAAAAAACGCCGCAAGGCACCAAAGGAATATAAAGGCTACATCCATCGCGTCAAGAATGGTGAATCGATGTACAGCATCGCCCAAAAGTATGGCATTCGCCTGAAGTCGCTCTACAAGATGAACAATCTGACTCCAGACTACATGATTCGTGTGGGCGACCCGCTGAGAGTCCGCTAATCCTTAATCAGTTGCGCGAAGAAATCGTCGAGGTCCTTGTCAAGGCCGGCCATCAGTTCATCGTCGATTATGACCGTATCGTCATCGACAACATATAGCTCGGCAATGGTTTCCTTATCGTCATCCTCAAGAACCAGAGAGAAAGGCTTCAGTATCGACATGTTGTCAACGCTATCCTTATGCTTGTTGATAACAGCACGGAGTGCCGATGCCACGTCGTTGTAGAAATTGTCGTCCTTATTGTCAATCCATTGTTCTACAACACAACGTGTCAGTTCCTGCTCATCGTCATCAAACACCATAACCTCGCCCGACTCCTGAGTCACGCGGATATGGATATCGGTAAGTAACGAGGCCTCTTCGGTTAAGGGGAACTTTTCGGTCACTTTTCGAAGCGCACGTTCCAACTGCTGTAAGGTTTGATCTGTTGCTTTCATCGTTCTTTTTATTTCGTTTGACGGCGCAAAAGTAAGAAAAAGATGGCAATTCTGCAAACGATTGCGATTTTTTTTTGAAAAAACCTATTATTTATGACGAATAATTCATAAATCTTTTGTACCTTTGCAAAATGTAAGGTCGACATTACAAACTAATGAGTACTAAAATAAGTCATTCGGGGATTATAGAAAGTATTGACGAGGGGTGTGTACACGTCAGAATCGTACAGACGTCAGCTTGTGGAGCATGCAAGGTGGCAGGCTATTGTCATGCAGCAGAGTCGAAGGAGAAGATTGTAGATGTGTACCGTCCGGCTAACGGCCTGAAAGTGGGCGATAGCGTTACGGTTACGGCCTCTACGAAGATCGCCAGTCGTGCGTTGCTGCTGGGTTTCGCCATTCCCTTTGTGATATTGGTGCTGACATTGGTGGTGGTATTGTTGCTGACAGGTAACGAGGCTGTGGCAGGCTTGAGTGCGATAGCAGCCCAAATACCCTATTATGGCGTGCTATATCTATTGCGCAAATACTTGCGCGACACGTTTGCCTTCGAGATTGAATAAACATTATAAAACTAAAACAAATAAAAAGTAACTTTATGAATTTCATTTTGATTGCAGTATTAGTGCTGGGCGCCATCGGACTGATTGCCGCCCTCGTGCTGTATGTCTGCTCCAAGAAGTTCTACGTCTACGAGGATCCCCGCATTGCTCAGGTAACTGAGCAGCTGCCGGGAGCTAACTGTGGTGGATGTGGCTTCGCTGGATGTGGCGGCTTGGCTGATGCCCTGGTCAAGGGTGCTGATGCCGGAAGCCTCGACGGACTGATGTGTCCTGTCGGCGGACAAGAAGTGATGGGTAAAGTGGCCGACCTGTTGGGTATGGCCATTGCCAACGGCGAGCCGAAAGTGGCTGTTGTGCGTTGTAACGGAACATGTGCCCTGCGTCCGAAAATTGCAGAGTACAGCGGCTTGCGTACTTGTGCAGCCATGAATGCATGTGGTGCTGGTGAGACGGCCTGCGGCTTCGGATGTCTAGGCTGTGGCGATTGCGTAGCAGCCTGCCAGTTTGACGCCATCCACGTGAATCCCGAGACAGGACTGCCCGAGGTTGACGAGGAGAAGTGTGTGGCCTGTGGTGCTTGTGTAAAAGCTTGTCCGCGTAACATTATTGAACTTCGCAAGAAGGGGCCAAAGGGTCGTCGCGTATTCGTGTCGTGTGTCAACAAGGACAAAGGACCCGTAGCTATGAAGGCTTGTAAGGCAGCCTGTATCGGTTGTGGCAAGTGCGAGAAGGAGTGTAAGTTCGAAGCCATCAAAGTGGAGAATAACGTCTGCTATATCGACCACGAGAAGTGCCGCATCTGCCGCAAGTGCGTGGCCGTATGTCCTACAGGCGCCATCCACGCCGTAAATTTCCCTGCTCCCAAACCTGTTGAACCTAAAGAAGAAAAGGAGGCTACAGCATGAACGTAAGAACATTCCGTATTGGTGGTGTACACCCCGAAGAGAATAAGCTGACGCATGAGGCGGTAACCCAAGTGGCTGCCCTGCCTAAACAGGCTATTTTCCCGCTTGGTCAGCATATTGGTGCCCCAGCGAAACCCGTTGTCCAGAAAGGAGATAAAGTGAAGGTGGGTACGATGATTGCCGAAGCTGGAGGTTTTGTGTCGGCTCCCATTTATTCATCGGTTAGCGGTACCGTCTTCAAGATTGATACTGCCATTGACGCTACTGGCTATCGCAAGCCTGTCATTATTATTAATGTAGAAGGCGACGAGTGGGAAGAGAGCATCGACCGCTCGGATAAGCTGGAACTGGTAAAAGACCATCCCGAGCTCACTCCCGAAGAGATTGTCGAGCGTATCAAGACGGCTGGTGTCGTTGGTATGGGTGGTGCCTGTTTCCCCACCTTCATCAAACTCTGCCCTCCCCCAACGGCTAAGGCTGAGTGCGTGATTATCAACGCTGTTGAGTGCGAGCCCTATATTACCGCCGACTTTCGTCTGATGATGGAACATGCTGACGAGATTCTCGTGGGCTTGGAGCTACTGATGAAGGGTGCGAAAGTTACGAAGGGTTATATCGGCATCGAGACCAATAAGATGCCTGCCATCGAGTTGCTCACACGTAAGTGTGCTGAGGTGTTCGGCACCTCAGAATATAGCGTAGAGGTCGTACCCTTGAAGCAACGCTATCCGCAGGGTGGTGAAAAGCAACTCGTTGATGCCGTCATCCGTCGTCAGGTGCCTGCCCCGCCCGCTATTCCCGTTAACGTTGGTGCCATCGTGCAGAACGTAGGTACGGCATTTGCCGTATATGAGGCTGTCATGAAACGCAAGCCTCTGTTCGAGCGCTATACTACTGTTACAGGAAAGAAACTGCAGAACCCAGGCAACTTCCTTGTCCGTATGGGAACACCGATGAAGGATCTCATCGATGCTTGTGGTGGAATGCCTGAGGGCGACAACAAACTGCTGGCTGGTGGTCCGATGATGGGTAAGGCGCTGACAAGCGTAGAGGTACCTATCTGCAAGGGTACCAACTCGGTGACCATTATCTCTGACGAGGAGGCTTTCCGCAAGGAACCCAATCCCTGCATCCGTTGTGCCAAGTGCGTCTCGGCTTGCCCAATGGGTTTGGAGCCCTACTTATTGGCGAAGCTCGCTGCTGTAAAGAACTGGGAGCGTGCCGAACAGGAAGAGGTCGTCAGCTGTATCGAGTGCGGCTCGTGCCAGTTTACGTGTCCTGCCCATCGTCCGTTGCTCGACAACATTCGTCAAGCTAAGTCGACCGTCATGGGAATCATCCGCAGTCGCGCTGCTAAAAAATAAAAAGGTAAAAAAGTAAAAAGGTAAAAATACAATGGGAAAATTAATTGTATCACTTTCGCCTCACGCACACGGAACGGATAGCGTCGAGAAGAACATGTACGGGGTCCTTATCGCCCTGCTGCCTGCTCTCCTCGTTTCGTTCTACTACTTCGGCATTGGTTCTGCCATTGTCTGTGCAACGAGCGTCGTGGCCTGTGTCTTCTTCGAGTGGGCCATCAATAAGTTTATGCTTAAGAACGAGCGCAACACCATTTGTGACGGTTCCGCCATCCTGACGGGTGTGCTGCTCGGTATGAACCTGCCCAGCAACCTCCCCATCTGGATTATCATCATTGGCGCCTTGTTCGCTATTGGTGTGGCCAAGATGACATTCGGCGGTCTGGGCAATAACCTCTTCAATCCTGCACTCGTAGGACGTTGTGCCCTATTGGTAGCTTTCCCCGCCCAGATGACAACGTGGCCAAAGATCGGACAGCATTGGAACTATCTGGATGCTGAGACGGGTGCTACGCCACTGACCATTATGCAGGAAGCCATCAAGCATGGCGACGCCTCGATTCTCGACAAGTTGCCATCATCGCTTGACCTCTTCCTGGGTAACCATCCTGATGGTGCTGGTGCGATGGGTGAGATATGTGCACTGGCCCTGTTGTTGGGTCTGGCCTATATGCTGTGGAAGAAGATTATCACGTGGCATATCCCCGTCAGCATCATCGGTACGGTATTTGTGTTCAGCGGCCTCTGTAATCTGGCTAGTCCTGCGTATGCCGATCCTATCAGCGTCATCTTCTCGGGTGGTCTGATGTTGGGTGCCATCTTCATGGCCACCGATTACGTGACGTCACCAATGACCGCCAAAGGCCAGATTATCTATGGTGTCTGCATCGGTTTCCTGACAGTTGTCATCCGCAACTGGGGTGCCTACCCCGAGGGTATGTCGTTCGCCATCCTCATCATGAACGCCTTTACGCCTCTTATCAACACCTATGTCAAACCCAAGCGCTTCGGCGAAGTGCCTGCTAAAAACTAAGACGCTATGAAGAAGTTAGAATCATCACTTTTGAATATGGTGCTGGTACTTACCTTGGTAGCAGTCATCATGGGTGGCGTCCTCGCCTTTGTGAACCATTTGACCGAGGGGCCCATCAGCGAACAGAAAGAGAAGGCACTGGCCGACGGTATCAAAACCGTTATGGTTTGCAACGATTTGGTTGTTGCAAAAACCGACGAAGTTAAGCAGAATGTCGACGGCAAGGAGCTTACCTATATTATATATAATGTAAAGGACGCTCAAGGCAAGGACCTCGGTGCTGCCGTTCAGAGTTCGACAATGGGCTTTGGTGGCGACCTGAAGGTATTAGTAGGTTTTGATACTGAAGGTAAGATTCTGGGCTACACCCTGCTTGAACATGCCGAGACCCCTGGACTGGGTGCCAAGGCCGACCAATGGTTCCAGAAGGGACAGAAGGGCGACATCATCGGCAAGGATCCGAAGGAGCCGCTGACCGTATCGAAAGACGGCGGACAGGTAGACGCTATCACGGCCTCGACGATTACCTCACGTGCCTTCCTGAAGGCTGTCAACCAAGCTTACAACGCCTACAAGGTAACGCCCGTAGACGCTGAGAGCGGAGCAACGAAACAAGAAAAAGAAGAGAAGGAGGACTAAGTATGAGTTACATAGATATTATTAAGAATGGCATCGTCAAGGAGAACCCCACGTTCGTCCTGATGCTGGGTATGTGTCCTACGCTGGCCACTACCACCTCTGCCATGAACGGTATGTCGATGGGCTTGGCTACGATGGCTGTACTCATCTGCACCAATGTTGTGATTTCATGTCTGAAGTCGGTTACGCCCGATAAGGTGCGCATCCCCGTATTCATCGTGGTCATTGCAGCATTCGTTACGATTCTGCAGCTCGTCATCAAGGCCTTCCTGCCCGATATCGACGCGGCTCTCGGACTGTTCATTCCCCTGATTGTCGTAAACTGTATCATCCTTGGACGTGCTGAAGGTTTTGCTTCTAAGAACTCTCCCATTGCATCGTTGTTCGATGGTATCGGTATCGGACTGGGCTTCACCATCGGTTTGACACTTCTCGGCATCTGTCGCGAACTGCTGGGCGCTGGTTCTATCTTCGGACTGACTCTGCTGCCCGAGACTTACAACATTCTGCTCTTCGTGCTGCCTCCGGGTGCTTTCATCATGCTGGGATTCCTCATCGCGATTGTTAACAAGCTTCGCAATTCGTAATAACGTAATAACGATATAACGTAATACCGAAAATTATGGAATATATTTTGATTTTCATTAGCGCGATATTCGTCAACAATATCATTCTGTCGCAGTTCCTCGGCATCTGTCCCTTCTTGGGTGTTTCCAAAAAGGTCAGTACCTCGCTGGGTATGTCGGCAGCCGTAGCCTTCGTATTGACGTTGGCCACTATCGTGACTTGGCTCGTACAGAAGTTCGTACTTGACGCCTTTGGCCTGCAGTATTTGCAGACCATTGCCTTCATCCTCGTCATCGCCTCGTTGGTGCAGATGGTCGAGATTATCCTGAAGAAGGTGTCGCCCGCACTCTATCAGGCGCTGGGCATCTTCCTGCCACTCATCACCACCAACTGCGCTGTACTGGGTGTGGCTATTTTGGTTATCCAGAAAGACTTCAACCTGCTGCAGTCAGTCGTTTACGCCTTCTCGACTGCCATCGGCTTCGGACTGGCACTGACCGTCTTTGCCGGCATGCGCGAGCAGTTGGAACTGGTTACCGTTCCCAAAGGTATGCGGGGTATGGCTATCGTCATGCTCTCAGCTGGTCTGCTCTCCCTTGCTTTTATGGGCTTCTCGGGAGTCGACGGCGGTCTGAAAGTACTGTTCGGACTGGACTAATTCCCTATCCTCTTCATACAAAAACGGAGCATCCTCACATTCGGGTGCTCCGTTTTATTGGTTTACCGGCACTAAACTCCGAGTTTACCGGCACTAAACCTTCAGTTTACTGCCGGTAAAGTCAGAGTTCAACAACTTGACCATCATAGGCCATTTGGATATTGGAAGGAAGGAGGGCATTCACATCTGTATGTCGAGGCATATCGTGACTGCTGTGAATGAGCCATGTATGGGGTGCTGCAATATGCTGAGCGAAAAGCACAGCCTCGTCAAGGGTCTGATGCGAATGATGTGGTAGCGGTCGTAAAGCATTGACAACCAACGCATCACAATGTTCAGCAAATGGAATTTCCTCTAAAGAGATGGTCTTCATGTCGGTAATGTAAACAAGAGTCGACTGTCCCGTTTCTATACGATAGCCAAGGATCGGCAAATCGTGGTGCATCACCTGAAAAGGAGTGATACGGAAGTCGCCAATTGTAATGGACTTGTGAGGAAGAATCTCATGAAGTTGGATAGCCGGCACACCCGGATAGCGATGTTCAGCAAAGCAGTAGGGTAACATCTGGAGCATACCTTTACGGGCAATAGGGTCGGCATAGACGTTGATTTCGCCAAACTGACAATAGGGCCGCACATCATCCAGACCACCCATATGGTCGTAATGAGCGTGAGTTATCAGAATGCCGTCAATACGTCGGAAAGGATGTGGCATAATCTGCTCTCGGAAATCTGGACCACAGTCGATAAGCAGGCGCGTTTGCTCCGTCTCGACAAGAGCCGAACAGCGCAGTCGCTTGTCGTGCGGGTCAGGACTGGTACATGTATGACATTGACAGCCTATGGTGGGAACGCCGCACGAGGTTCCTGTTCCAAGAAACGTTAACTTCATATGATGTTGACTTCGGGGTGGATATCAATACCAAACTTATTACGAACATCTCGACGAATCGTATCGCAGAGATTAACAATCTCCTGACCTGTCGCTCCACCAAGATTGACAAGGACGAGAGCCTGTTTGTCGTGGACGCCAGCACGCCCCAGAGAGCGGCCCTTCCACCCACATTGCTCAATCATCCAACCCGCAGGAATCTTTTCGTTTTCAGCATCGATGGTATAATGAGGCATCTGAGGATACTGGGCAGCCAACTCCTCGTATTTTGCACGACTGACGACAGGGTTCATAAAGAAGCTGCCGGCATTGCCCTGCACCTTTGGATCTGGGAGTTTGGCATTACGAATGTCGATAATGACTTGACGCAACTGCTGGGCAGTAGGCTCACTGATGCCCTGACGCTCCAACTCGCCTCGTATATTACCGTAGTCAAGACGGGGCTTGAAGTCTCTGGAAAACTCATAGACGACCATCGTCAGTAGGAAACGATTCTTCCATTCCTGTTTAAAGCGGCTTTGACGATAACCATAATGGCAGTCGTTACCATCAATAACGCAAAGACGTCCCGTAGCAATCTCGACGGCATGAACCTCGCGAATGAAGTCCTTCGCCTCTACGCCATAAGCGCCAATATTCTGTACAGCCGAAGCACCCACGTCGCCAGGAATGAGCGACAGGTTCTCAGCACCATAGAGTCCATTGCGCAAGCTGACATCTACGATATCGTCCCACGTCTCGCCGCTACCACAGGCCATGCGGCATCCTGCAATATCCCAGCCTTTAATGGCAGAATGGACAACAATACCCTCAAAGTTGCGTGTCAACAGCAGGTTGCTGCCGCCACCAATGATAATATATGGTAGAGATGTCTCTCTGAGGATTTCGGCTACCTGTTGTGCCTCAATCGTCGTTTCGTATTCAAGGAAACGGGCACATCGGGCATCGATACCAAAAGTATTGTGAGCCAAAAGGCTATAGTCGCGTATATCTTTCATTCAGGTTGACAGTTTGGTAAGACGCCAATTGCCATTGCTACGCTGGAAGGTCATTTCGAGTTCCAATCCGTTAGCAATTCCACGAAGCACAAAGAGTTTACTGTTGCCTTCCTTACGAGGTTCGCCGTAGATAATGTTATAAATCATCTTCTGAGGCAGTTGAGGGGCAAAAGCCTCCCACGTATCAGGTGTAATCTCACCTTCCATCGTGGCGAAATCGTCATCTGGATCAGGGCCAACAAAAGCTACCGAACTACCCAGATGCTTCATCTGGAACTCCAAACTACTTGCAAACTGATGATAGAACGGCAGGAACGAGGCATTGCTCGATTTCTCGAAAGGAACGCTACGTACCTCAACTAGCATCCAGGCTCCCTTCAGACGACGGAAATCATACTGACTGACAGTTTGCGTATCGAAGTAAATCTTCTCGACAACAGCCTGATTGACGGATGTATCCTTGACGATCTCCATGTGACGTTCGCTATCGAAGAGTTCCGTATAGTAGCCCTGACGCATGAAGAAACGCTCCATCTGCCACTTCTGACGGTCGACCATCTCGACCTTATCGCCAGTAACCATACGCAAAGGAAAGACGATACGCTCCATCTGCAACTTGCGGTTGGCCGCGAAGTTGAACACAAAATCATCGAACAACTCATCGGCAGCTTTAGGCATGGGCAAATTGTCCAACTCGGCCAAGAGGGAATCGACAGCCGTTAACGAATCGCTGACAGTAGCACTATCGGCCACCTCATCGGTGGTAGCAGAGCCAGACTTGCCTCCTACGCACGATGCAAAAACGAGGAGAGCAACTGCCAACAGGACAAAATAACGTCTCATGAATCGACTAATTTAATGACTTCTCTCAAATTTTGTGCAAAATTACAAAATATTTCCCAAATATCAATTGCCAATTATCAATTATTTTGTACCTTTGCATCAAATTTTAAGTTTTCAACAAGATTATGATACTTGATAAGATAGACGAACTTCTAAAAGAAGTACAGACACTGAGTGCAAAGAATGCCGAAGAAGTGGAACAACTCAGACTGAAATATCTGAGTAAGAAGGGTGAGATTACAGCCCTGATGAATGACTTCCGCAATGTTGCTGCCGACCAGAAAAAGACTGTTGGCATGAAGATTAACGAGTTGAAGACATTAGCAACAGAACGCATTAACCAGTTGCGTGAGGAAGTAGACACACATGAGACAGACGATGAAGCCATCGACCTGACACGTACGCCCTACCCCATTCAGCTGGGTACGCGTCATCCACTGACCATCGTAACAAACGAAATTATCGACATCTTCAGTCGCATGGGCTTCGTGCTGGCCGACGGTCCTGAAGTGGAAGACGACCTGCACGTGTTCACTCGCATGAACTTTGCCGCTGACCATCCTGCCCGCGACATGCAGGATACTTTCTTTGTAAGTCAGCATCCTAACGATGTAACGAAGAACATCCTGTTGCGTTCGCACACATCGAGTGTACAGGCCCGCGTCATGGAGCAGATGCACACTGAGGATGGTAAGTTGACAGCACCTATTCGCGTCATTTGTCCCGGACGCGTATATCGTAACGAAGCCATTACAGCCCGTGCACATTGCTTCTTCCATCAGGTTGAGGGATTATATATAGATAAGAACGTGAGCTTCACCGACCTCAAGCAGGTGCTGCTATCGTTTGCACGCGAGATGTTTGGTGCCGATACACAGATTCGTCTGCGTCCTAGCTACTTCCCCTTCACAGAGCCCTCTGCAGAGATGGACATCTCATGCTTCATTTGTGGCGGTGAAGGTTGTGGATTCTGCAAGCATACCGGCTGGGTAGAGATTCTGGGCTGTGGCATGGTAGACCCCAACGTACTTGAACAATGTGGCATTGATTCAAAGATGTACTCGGGCTATGCCTTCGGTATGGGTGTAGAGCGTATCACTAACCTCAAGTATCGCGTCAGCGACCTCCGCATGTTCTCAGAGAACGATGTAAGATTCCTAAAAGAATTTGAAGCAGCAAACTAAGAGATGAGTATGAAACTCGCCATCATGACGCAGCCAACCTTCTTCGTAGAGGAAGACAAGATTCTGACTTCGTTGTTCGAAGCTGGGTTGGACAACCTGCATCTGTATAAGCCAGGGTCTGAGCCAGTCTATTCAGAACGACTGCTCACGCTGCTGCCAGACGATTATTACTCGAAGATTACCGTGCACGACAACTTCTATCTGAAGGAAGAATATAAGTTGCACGGCATTCATATTGACGACGAGACCACACCAGCTCCCAGCGGATACAAGGGTCACATCAGTCGTACTTGTACACATTTGGATCAACTCAAAGCTACCAAAAAGAATGCTGACTACGTGTTATTGAAATACATCTTCGATAGTCAGACAGAGCCCGACCAAAAGGCAAGCTTCACCTTCGATGAATTAAAAGACGCCTCACGTAAGGGTCTGATAGACAAGCACGTATACGCTTTGGGAGGCATGAACTTGGATAATATACGCATGGCCAAGGAACTGGGTTTCGGAGGCATTGTGATTAGTGGCGACCTGTGGAACAGATTCAATATCCATCAGGAGTTGGACTATCAGGATCTGATAGACCACTTTACAAAAATACGTAAAGCAATCGGATAAAACAAAACATAAGAGATGAGCGCTAACAAGAACTACATGGTGTTTTCAGGTACGGCTACAACGTACCTCGCAGAGAAAATCTGCCAAAGTTTAGGATGTCCTCTTGGAGAACTGCAAATCACAAAGTTCTCGGACGGTGAGTTTGCTGTGTCATACGAAGAAAGTATTCGCGGACGCGACATCTTCCTGGTACAGAGTACCTTCCCAAACAGTGACAATCTGATGGAGCTGCTACTCATGATAGATGCAGCCAAGCGTGCATCGGCACGTACCATCAATGCCGTTATCCCCTACTTCGGATGGGCACGTCAGGACCGTAAGGACAAGCCACGCGTAAGCATTGGTGCCAAACTGGTAGCCGACCTGTTGTCGGCAGCAGGTGTGAATCGTGTTATCACGATGGACCTTCATGCTGACCAAATTCAGGGATTTTTCGACGTTCCTGTTGACCACTTGTATGCCTCGAACGTCATCCTGCCCTACCTTCAGACGCTGCATCTCGACGACCTCGTCATTGCTTCGCCTGACGTTGGCGGTTCAAAGCGTGCCAACACCTATGCCAAGTATCTGGGTTGTCCGCTCGTACTGTGCAACAAGACGCGTGCTCGTGCCAATGTAGTGGCCACGATGCAGATTATCGGCGAGGTAGAAGGTAAAAACGTGGTGATTATTGACGATATGGTAGATACAGCAGGAACCATTACCAAGGCTGCCGATTTAATGAAGGCTGCTGGTGCTAAGACAGTTCGTGCCTGTGCCAGCCACTGCGTAATGAGTGGTCCTGCCAGCGAGCGTGTGCAGAACTCCGCCCTTGAGGAAATCGTGTTTACCGACTCTATCCCCTATACCCAGCGTTGCGCCAAGGTAAAGCAGCTCAGCGTTGCAGAACTATTCGCAGAAACCATTCGCAGAGTTATCAATAATGAAAGCATCTCTAGCCAGTATATTGTTTAGTGCAGCTGTGCTCGGGTTGACAGCATGCCACTCAAATGCCTACCAAATCAATGGTGCTGTTGAGGGTCTGAAGGATGGCGATACTTTGTACATCACTAACGACCTGCAGACTGGCATCCCCACGGATACGCTGATCGTGAAGGATGGCAAGTTCGAACTGAGCGGTGAGACCGACTCGACCTATATTGCTATGGTATATAGTGGGGCGCGCAACGAGTTGAATGCCCCGTTCTTTGTAGAACCTGGCAATATCACTATCAAACTTGTGGAAACACCAGGAGGTTCACGCGTCGGAGGTACAAGATGTAATGACCAATGGCAGGAGCTGAATGACTCGGTGATGACCATCGGTAAGGAGATTAACCGCATTGCTGAACATATCTACGGAAACACAGTAGACGAGATGGAACAGCAAAAAGGTATGGAGCAGATTGACAAGTTGAACAAACGTTTCTCTGCTGTTGTCGTAAAGATTACAGAGAAGAACATCAAAAACGAGTTTGGCTACTTTCTGCTGACCTATTATCCTGAGGACCTGATTGACAATGCCACACGCATGAAACTGATAGACAAATTGCCCGACGAAATGCAGAAGCGTCCTGCCATTCAGGAAATGATAGGCACTCTGAAACAGGCTGCTGAGACAGCTGAAGGCATGACTATCAAGGACTTCAAGCAGTCTGGTCTGGACGATACGGAGCTAAGTCTGATGAGTGAAGTGTCCAAGAATAAGATTACGGTTATCGACTTTTGGGCATCATGGTGTGGTCCCTGTCGTCAAGAGATGCCATTCATGCTTGAGTTGTATGACAAATATAAGGACAAAGGTCTGGGCATCATAGGTATCTCGCTCGACGAGGATAGCGATGCTTGGAAGGCTGCCACCCAACAGTTGAACATTCCCTGGCCACAGATGAGCGACCTTAAAGGATGGGAAAATGCCATAGCACAGCATTTCTGTGTAACAAGTATCCCTCATACCATCGTCGTCGACCAACATGGGAAAATCCTGAAACGAGGACTGCGTGGCGAAAAGTTGGAAGAGTTTGTTGAGAAACAGCTGAAATAACAATAGTTATTACGTTATAACACTATAACGATATACGATAAAAAAAGTGGCAACCATTTGTGATTGCCACCTTTTTTTGTTATTATCAATACCATTATGCACCGATGGGGAGTTCCAGCCACTTCACGTAGCAGAAGTCCTGACGGTGAGGCAGGTTCTTATTGCAAGGATACATGCGGACAGCCGACTTGTACTGACCGGCCTGTTTGGGCGAGTGCTCCACTTCGAAAGTATAGAGGTTACCATCCTTCTTCACCATCTTCAGTGGCTCGACAGAGAAGACATGTTCATTGCCTTCATTGTCGACAGCAACGTTTACCTTCTCCAAGGCAACGGCATCGTCAAGTCCCTGTTCGTTGATGACGTAGCGAAGAGTATACTTCACGCCTGTCTCATGCAAACCAGACTGAGGAGCAGTAGACTCGGCACTTACAACGCTGATGGCATCCCAACGCTCAGCTACAGTTTCCTTCCACAAGGCGATATCCTTGGCAAGACGGTTGTTGTCCTTCGACAGTTCCTTAAAGCGCTTAGCCTGCTTCTCATAGAACTTAGAATAGTAGTCATCCAACTGACGCTTCATCGTATAGTGAGGAGCAATCTGGGCAATAGAGTTCTTGACGACCTTAATCCAGCCCTTCGAGATACCCTTCTTATCCTTATCGTAATAGAGAGGAATAATCTCATTTTCCAACAGACCATAGATGGTTGCGGCATCGAGCTGATCCTGATAGCCCTGATTCTGGTAGGTACGCTTCTCGGTCAGAGCCCATCCGGCACCCTCACGATAGCCTTCTAACCACCAACCATCCTTCACACTGAGGTTCACAACACCATTCATCTCGGCCTTCTCGCCTGAAGTACCTGAAGCCTCCAACGGACGTGTAGGCGTGTTCATCCAAATATCAACACCCGAAACCAAACGACGAGCCAACAGGAAGTCGTAGTCCTCAAGGAAGATGACCTTACCCTGGAACTGAGGCATCTGCGAAATCTCGAAAATCTTCTTAATAAGACCCTGACCGGCACCATCGGCGGGGTGAGCCTTACCAGCGAAGAGGAAGATAACGGGACGCTCGGGGTTGTTGACAATCTTTTCAAGACGTTCCAAATCGGTAAACAGCAGGTGAGCACGCTTATATGTGGCAAAACGGCGGCAGAAACCGATGACCAGTGCGTTGGGGTTGAAACGCTCAACCAACTTCACGACACGTGCAGGATCGCCCTGATTCTTCAACCAAGTCTCCTGGAACTGAATCTTAATATAATCGAACAATTTAGCCTTCAGAGCCTGACGGGTAGCCCAAATTTCCTCATCGGGACAGTTGTAGATACCATGCCAGATTTCCTCGTTCGACTGGTCACTCATATGCTTTTCATCAAAGTACTTGGCATAGACCTTACGCCACTCTGTAGCACACCATGTGGGGAAATGGACACCATTGGTAACATAGCCCACATGGTTCTCCTCGGGATAGTAACCCTGCCAGATGGGGGCAAACATCTTCTTCGATACCTCACCATGGAGCCATGATACGCCATTAACTTCCTGACAGGTATTGCAAGCGAAGGTCGACATACAGAACTTCTCTCCATGATCATCAGGATTGGTACGACCCATGCCGATGAACTCGTCCCAAGTGATGCCGAGTTTCTGGGGATACGCACCCATATACTTGCCGAACAGGCCCTCTTCAAAGTAGTCATGACCGGCAGGAACAGGTGTGTGAACGGTATACAGACCTGAAGCACGAACCAACTCAAGAGCTTGGTTGAAAGTCAAACCGTCTTCCTCAATATAGTCACACAGACGCTGCAGATTGCAGAGTGCAGCATGACCCTCGTTGCAGTGGTAGACATCCTTCTTGATGCCCAGTTTCTTCAACAGCAGCATACCACCGATACCAAGCAGAATCTCCTGCTTCAGGCGATTCTCCCAGTCGCCACCATACAGGGCGTGAGTAATGGGTTTGTCGAAGTCAGAGTTCATCTCGTTGTCGGTATCCAACAGATAAAGCTTCACACGTCCAACATTCACACGCCAAACGTATGCGTGAACCTGATAGTTGGTGTAGGGGACATCGACAACCATAGGATTGCCGTCCTTATCAAGCTGACGCTCAATAGGCAGTGAACCAAAGTTTTGCATATCGTAATTAGCAATCTGCTGACCATCCATCGACAGTGACTGTGTGAAGTAGCCGAAACGATAGAGGAAACCAACTGCACACATATCCACGTTAGAGTCAGAAGCCTCCTTCACATAGTCACCAGCCAACATACCGAGACCACCAGAGTAAATCTTCAGAGCAGAGTGGATACCATATTCCATACAGAAATAAGCAACAGAAGGACGCTTGGCGTCGGGTTTGACATCCATGTACTTGCGGAACAAGGTATAGACATCCTTAACACGCTTCATGAGTGCCTTATCTTTAATAATCTCTTCCTTACGTGAGAAACTCAGACGCTCAAGGAGCATCACTGGATTATGCTTCACGTCGTGGTAGAGTTCTGGATCCAGATCACGGAACAGGTCACGAGCCTCAAAGTTCCATACCCACCACATATTGTGGGCAATCTCATCCAAGCACTTCAATTCCTCGGGAAGAGTGGCCTTAACGGTCAACATCTTCCAAGCAGGGGCATTTGTGTAATCTGCTTTAATTTTCATACTTAAAAATTATAATTGGGTTTTCTTTGTTGTAATTCTCTCATTTATTGAGCCTTACGGGCTTCTGCCTTGCGCAGCGCTATGTCGTAGGCTTCATGATAGTATTGGATAAACTCGCTCCAAAGGGCTTTCTTCGACAAGGCATCCGCCTTCTTGCGACAAGCATCTACCTGTTTCTGAGACATCGCAGAGAAGTCAGCTACAGCATCCTTGATAGCATCAGCCACCTCAGAATAATTATAGTCTGTACGATGAATGACCTTCACACCATCCTCAATTTCTCCAGCGTGACCAAACTCCTTGTTGGCCCAAAGACCAAAACCAGCCAAGTCTGTCGTGATACAAGGTACCTTGAAAGCCACAGCCTCCAACGGTGTATAACCCCATGGCTCGTAATAAGACGGATAGACACAGAGGTCGTTACCCAGCACAATATCGTAATAGGTCATATTAAGAATACCATCCTTACCATCCAGATAACACGGCAGGAAAATAACCTTGACATTGTCATCCTTACCATTGTGCATATCGTAGTACTTCATCATACCGAGCACGTTGTCGTGACTCATATTGTGAAGCCAGTGCGTCAACTGCGGGACCTCCAAAGGTTCTGTATAAGTCTCAGATTTGCTGAGACGTTCTTGCAAGTCCTTGCGAGGCTCGCCTACCCAACCAGGCACTTCAATGAAGGCTACCACCTTCTTCTTCAATTCGCGGTCACGCAACAAGCGGTTCATAGCCTCCACGAAGACATCAATGCCTTTGTTGCGGAACTCATAGCGGCCTGACGTTGATACTATCAGTGTATTATCATCCAGCTGCTCACCCAAGAGGGCATTTGCAACTTCAAGCAATCTTTTGCGCGCAGCCTTACGCTTCTTGGTAAACTGAGCACCCTTAGGAACGAAACTATCGTCAAAGCCATTAGGCAACACCACATCCACGGGTTTATCGAGCAATTCGACACACTCCTTAGCTGTAATATCGCTGACAGTGGTAAAGCAATCAACGAACCAAGCTGTTTGCTTCTCAATAGAATGCTTCGACTGCATATTCAACTCGCCAGCCATCTGGTCGCCATTATAGGCGAAAAGATAATCGTAGAGGGGTTTCTGGTTACCTGCTATCGAACGTCCGATGCTCGTAGCATGGGTGGTAAAGATCGTACCAATCTGGGGCAACTTGTTGTTGATATATAAGGCTCCAAGTCCGCACATCCACTCGTTGGCATGATAGATGACCTTTGTCTGGTCATTAAACACTGAACGCTGAATGTTGAACGTGTAGAAGCTCTCCACCACCAACGCAGCAGCATACGAGAACATGGAAGCCTCATCATAGTCACCATAAGCATGTAGGGAATCTACGCTGTAATGCTCCCACAACCACGTGTAAATTTCATCTTTCTTTTGAAAGAACGGTTTGAAGTCCACTAATATGGCGATAGGCTCACCAGGCACCGTCCAACGACCCACCCTTACGGCTAGTCCTTGTTCTTTGGCCTCCCATTGCCACTGGGCAAAAAGCGACTTATCCTCTTTGAAATAAGGACTTTCTTCAACTGTCTTGTCAGAATCATTATCATTTCCCTTTTCTGACCCATGGTCTGAGTGTGGCGTAGCAATCCAAAAGTCAGGACCAATAAAGATAATCCTATCTTTCATCTCGTCCTGTAAAGTCTTTGCACGTGAAGATAGCACGGTGTATATACCGCCCACCTTATTGCACACTTCCCAGCTCGATTCAAAGATGTAATCAGGCTTCATCATTTCTTTAACCATATTAATACATGTATTGTGGGGGCAAAGATACTTAAAAAAATTAAAAAACCACCATGTTTTTGAATTTATTTTTTGTTAAAATGCAGTTTTATTGATATAGATTTAGTAACTTTGCGTCGAGAAAAAAGCAAAGTATAACGAAAAATGTGACATCAAGATGCCAAACAGAATCATATTCAGCATGTTTCTATTTCTTCTGACTACTACTATTGTGGCTCAGGAGAAAGGAGATTCTTTTCGCGCGTACCTTATTAATAATACATATAATGTCTATCTTCGCATCAACTTATATGATCAGGATGTAACTGTTCCCGGCCAAGAGCTCTACGGTCAGTTGCCTGGTTATCTTGGCAAACTGCACAACTCTTTTTGCTGGGTGATTACATCATGCGAGGTCAAAGATGAACAAAAGGCCGAGTTGCAGTTGATTAACGATTTTGGCAGTGAGGATTTGAAAGCCACCCTGACACGCGTAAATGACTCCATCTATATACTCAAGCAAGGTGCTGGCAACACCATCAAGGTTCCAAATCAGGGTAAATGGCAGAAACTGCCTAAGACATTGGAGTTCAAGAGAAAATAAGTATCGTGTAAACCAACAAATCAGTAAATGATTACTTTTCCCATAGCAAAGATCAATCTGGGCTTGAATGTTGTCGAGAGACGCCCAGACGGTTATCATAACCTGCAGACCGTATTCTACCCCGTTCCGTTGAAAGACGCCTTAGAAGTTCAGGTGATGGACAAGGCTTTTCCCTCTGAATATGATTGTGACCTAAAAGTCACCAATATCACGATTGACGGTGACGAGCAGAAAAACTTGGTAGTGCGCGCATACCAGTTACTTAAAAAAGACTTTTCTGATCTTCCACGTATCCATACACATCTTTGGAAAGGCATACCCACCCAAGCAGGTATGGGTGGTGGTAGTAGTGACTGTGCTTATATGCTGTTGTTGCTTAACCAACAGTTTCATTTAGGTCTCACAGACAAGCAACTCATACAGTACGCCGCTCAGTTGGGAGCTGACTGTGCGTTCTTCATCCTATCGCATCCTTGTTATGCCGAGGGTATTGGCGAGAAACTACAACCCATCGATTTATCGTTAACCGGTTACCACATAGCCGTGGTTCGTCCCGATATTCCAGTCCCGACAAAGGAGGCTTTTTCGCACATCCACCCACACTATCCTACCATTAACTGTCGCGAGGCAGTGATGCAACCTGTTGAAACGTGGCGAGAGACACTTATTAATGACTTTGAGGAGAGTGTCTTTGCCCTACATCCAGAAATTGGGGAAATCAAGCAACGGCTATATGACATGGGCGCCGCCTATGCAGCCATGTCTGGCTCAGGCAGCGCCCTATATGGACTGTTTAAGGAACAACCGGACTCTCTCAGCCAGGCTTTCCCGAATATGTTTACTTTTAGTACTTCTCTATAACTTTTCTAGCATTTTACTCATCCCTCCAACAAAGCTGATGTACGAACACGCGACAGCGTTTCAGGTGTCATCTGCAGATAACTAGCGATATACACCAGAGGAGCCCTCAACACTAACTGTGGAGAACGCTTCACCAGTTTGGCATAGCGCTCTTGGGCAGACTCAAAGCGCAACATATCAGCATGGACCTGAGAAATAATAAGTGACTCTTCCAATATCTTACGATACAGCATCTGTATATTGACATTGCGCACAGCCTCACGTTCCAGAAGATTCTTGGGTAATGCGAACAAGATGGTGGGTTCCAAGGCCTGAATCTGCTGACGAGTGGGCTCTTCCTTAAATAGACTTTCAATACTCATGACAATATTATTCTCTGTCGTCATATACTCAGTCAGCTCCTTGCCATTCTTATAATAGAACTGGCGCACCAATCCCTTAGTTACCCAATAGATACGGTCACAGATATCACCTTCCTTCAGGATGATTTCACCCTTCTGGAACTTCATTGGCACCAAAATACTCTCCAATACATCCAGTTCATCATGTGTCATCGTGCTGTAGCGTCTGGCCAATTCACGTGCCACGTCTCTCGTTGTCAGTCCAATTGTTGTCATAAATAATCCTGTTTTATAGATTTTCAGTTTTTAAATAAAGTTTGTCTTAATCAAGTTTCAGCACAGCGAGGAAAGCTTTCTGCGGCACTTCAACATTACCAATCTGTTTCATGCGCTTCTTACCTCGTTTCTGTTTTTCGAGCAGTTTACGCTTACGGCTTACGTCACCTCCATAACACTTGGCTGTTACATCCTTACGTACCTGTTTGATGGTTTCGCGAGCAATAATCTTAGCACCGATAGCAGCCTGGATAGCAATATCGAACTGCTGACGGGGGATTAGTTCCTTCAGTTTCTCACACATACGTCGGCCGAAGGTCACCGCATTGTCGGCATGGGTCAGCGTCGACAGGGCATCCACGGGTTCACCATTCAGCAAGATATCGAGCTTTACCAGCTTCGACGGACGGAACGAATCTATATGATAGTCAAATGAAGCATAGCCTTTCGAAATAGACTTCAGTTTATCATAGAAATCTATCACGATTTCGCCCAAAGGCAGCATAAAGCGCAGTTCCACACGTCCACCAGAAACATATTGCTGGTCTATCAGTTCGCCACGCTTATCAAGACACAGCGTCATGATAGGTCCAATATAATCGGCAGCAGTGATAATACTGGCCTTGATGTATGGTTCCTCAATATGGTCAATCATCGTCAGGTCAGGCAGTCCCGAGGGATTGTGCACCTCTTTCTCCTCCCCCTGCTTCGTGTAACACATATAGGTTACGTTAGGCACAGTGGTGATGACATCCATATCAAATTCACGATCCAGACGTTCCTGGACAATCTCCATGTGAAGTAATCCAAGGAAACCGCAACGGAAGCCAAAGCCCAGCGCCACAGAAGTCTCTGGTACAAAAGTCAGGGAAGCATCGTTCAACTGCAACTTCTCCAAAGAAGCGCGCAAATTCTCATAGTCCGTTGGATCAATAGGATACACACCGGCAAACACCATGGGCTTTACCTCTTGGAATCCCTCAATAGCCTTGTCGCAAGGACGTGCCACATGAGTAATGGTATCACCCACCTTTACTTCCTTGGCATTCTTGATACCACTGATGATATAACCCACCTCGCCAGTATGCATCTCCTTACGGGGAATCATATCCATTTTCAAAACGCCGACCTCATCGGCATCATATTCCATACCCGTATTGAAGAACTTCACCTTGTCACCAGGACGAATAGAACCATTAACGATCTTAAAATAGGCGATGATGCCTCGGAAGGAATTAAATACGGAGTCAAAAATCAACGCCTGCAGTGGGGCATCCTCCTTGCCGACAGGATGAGGAATACGCTCAACTACAGCATTCAGGATGTCCTCAACGCCTTCTCCAGTCTTGCCACTGGCACGGATAATATCTTCCGGATCACAGCCAATCAGATCGACGATTTCGTCTTCTACCTCATCCGGCATAGCCGATGGCATATCAATCTTGTTAATAACAGGAATTATCTCCAAATCATTATCAATTGCCAGATAAAGGTTTGAAATAGTCTGAGCCTGCACACCCTGCGTAGCATCTACGACCAGCAGAGCGCCTTCACAGGCTGCAATGGAACGCGACACCTCATACGAGAAGTCGACATGTCCTGGGGTGTCAATCAAATTAAGTATATATTTTCCAGGCTCAGCCTTTGTTTCTCCCTCCTCGTTCCTCCTTCCTCGATATTCGTATTCCATCTGGATAGCGTGACTTTTGATTGTGATGCCACGTTCACGCTCCAGATCCATATCGTCCAGCATCTGTCCCTCCGTCACCTGAATGGTTTTTGTATATTCCAGCAGACGGTCGGCCAGTGTTGACTTTCCGTGATCGATATGTGCAATGATGCAAAAGTTTCTTATATGGTCCATTTATGTAATAATCTTCTTTTAAGGTGCAAAGATAAGAAAAAAAAATGAGTCCACCAAATTAAAGAAGAAAAAAGCTGCAATTGATTGGTTGATAATAAGAAAAAAAATATCGGCAACAGCTTTACCATTGCCGATATTTTATTACAATTTGACTAGATTTTTGCTTTTAGGACATCCTTCCAACGAGCATATGCCTCAGCATACGCAGCTTGATCAGCAGCCTTCGGTTCAATCACCTGCAACTTCTCAAGTGAAGCAAACGCCTCGTCAGCGTTAGCATAGATTCCAGCACCGATACCGGCTCCCTTTGCAGCACCTACTGAACCATCCGTGTCATAGAGTTCAATGGTAGCACCACTCACGCCAGCCAGTGTATCGCGGAACAGCGGGCTCAAGAACATGTTAGCCTTACCAGCATGAATTTTCTTGATATCCATACCCATCTGCTGCATGATTTCCATACCATAGCAGAATGAGAACACAATTCCCTCCTGTGCAGCACGAACCAAGTGAGCCTTTGAATGTTTGTTGAAATTGACACCATTGATAGAGCAACCGATTTCCTTATTCTCCAGCACACGCTCAGCACCATTGCCGAATGGAATAATGGTAACGCCTTCACTTCCAATAGGAGCCTGTGCAGCCAGGTCGTTCATCTCAGCATAGCCAATCTCCGGAGTAATGTTACGGTGTGTCCAAGCATTCAGAATACCTGTACCATTGATGCACAACAGCACACCCAAACGCGTCTGTTCAGCAGTATGGTTCACGTGAGCAAAGGTATTCACACGACTCTGCTTGTCGTAGTTCACCTCACCCAATACACCATATACCACACCAGAAGTACCTGCTGTAGCAGCAATTTCTCCAGGATTCAGCACATTCAGCGACAACGCATTGTTGGGTTGGTCGCCACCACGATAGGTAATCGGCGTACCAGCTTTCAGTCCCAACTCTGCAGCTGCCTCAGCACTGACCACGCTCTGTTCAGCGAAAGTTGGTACAATATCGGCAATCAGCGAACTGTCGAAACCGTAGTACTTCATCAGGAAGTCTGCCACCTGATTATTCTTGAAGTCCCAGAACATTCCCTCTGACAGTCCGCTAACAGTTGTGTTAGCAACACCAGAGAGTCGCATAGCGATATAGTCGCCAGGCAACATCACCTTATATATTTTATTATAGAGGTCGGGCTCATTCTCCTTCACCCATGCCAATTTGGCTGCGGTAAAATTACCTGGCGAATTCAGCAGATGGCTCAAACACTGGTCACTTCCCAACTCTTTAAAAGCCTTCTCTCCGTATGGAACGGCACGTGAGTCACACCAAATAATAGAAGGGCGAAGTGCCTTCAGGTTTTTGTCCACACACACCAAGCCATGCATCTGATAAGAAATACCGATGGCTTTGATCTCCTCACCTGTAGCTCCTGCATCAGCCATAATCTTTTTCAGACTAAGCTTTGCATTATCCCACCACATCTGAGGATCCTGCTCAGCCCATCCGGCCTTCACTGCCATAATGGGAGCTTCCTTTTCAGGAAAGAAAGCCGTTGCCACACATTTACCACTGTCTGCATTTACCAATGATGCCTTCACCGAAGAGCTACCGACATCGAATCCTAATAAATATCTGTTTGCCATAATAAAAAAATGATTATTGCGTTTATAAATATTACGTTTTGACCAACAAATTTCCCTATTTTTTTTCAAAAAACCAACTTTTTTGCACTTTTTCGTATTTTTTTTATCATTTATTGGCTACAATTAAAAATAATTGTTTACCTTTGCACGTTAGAATGAAAGTTCTTATTGACAAAGATATATTTCATATATGAAAAAGAAAATACTAATACTGGATGACAAAGAGACCATCGCCAAGGTGCTCTCTATCTATTTGATGAGTGATTACGACGTACAGTGGCTCCCTGACGGACTGCAGGGTGTGAAGTGGCTTCAGGCAGGCAACACGCCCGACTTGATCATTTCCGACATCCGTATGCCAGGTATGCGTGGTGACGATTTTTTGGAGTGGATTAAGCAGAACGAGCTTTTCCGCCACATCCCCGTCATTATGCTGAGCAGTGAGGATTCCACTAGTGAGCGTATCCGTTTGTTGGAGATTGGAGCTGTCGACTACATCGTAAAGCCTTTCAATCCCATGGAGTTAAAGATTCGCGTCAAGAAGATTCTTCCCAATTAATCACACGTACATTATTTATATATATGATAGGTGTTGTATATTTAGGTAGTAACCAAAAAACACAGGAACGTCTTAAATACATCCCTGGACAGTTGGTTCGTATGACCAGCCTCTACAAGGATGCTGCTCAGATTTGTACGCCCCATGTTGCCAACGAGCACTTCATTGTGTTCTTTGAGCGCAACGTACGTTCTGAGGACATTACTGCGATCACCTATCTGAAGAAGAAGTCGCGCAGTGTCTACATCATCCTCATGACTGACCCTATGACGGACGAGGAGCGAGATGTCTATATGAAGTGTGGTATCAATGACACGATTGGTCGAGAAGCTACGGTAACCGAGTTGAACAAGAAGATTCAGTTCATCTCTGACCGTGAGAACATCCTCTTTGACGATGAACGTCCGAAATACCATATGCTCAGGTTTAAGATTCCTGTATGGAAACGGATGTTCGACATCATCTTCTCCGTCTTAGCTATTATTATCCTTTCGCCCGTTTTCATTTTGACAGCGATTGCCATCAGGTTGGAGAGTAAAGGTCCTATTCTGTTCAAGTCTAAGCGTGTAGGAACCAACTACACCATCTTCGACTTCCTGAAGTTCCGCAGCATGTATGTTGATGCTGAGCAGCGCCTACAGGAGTTGAGCAAAGACCACAATCAGTATTCGGCTCACGAACAGGAAGAGCACAAAACCATTGTTGCCCCCTTGGGCGATCAGGCTGAGCAAGCCATGTTCGACATGGGTATGGAGTCCGAGATGATGATCAGCGACGAGGAGATTATGTTGGTAGGTGACGATTTCGTCGTTGCCGAGAGCGACTTCAGCAAACAGAAAGAAGAGGAAATCAACAACGCCTTTGTAAAGATTGAGAACGATCCGCGCATCACTAAGGTTGGCCGTTTCATTCGCAAATACAGCATCGACGAGCTTCCTCAGTTGTTCAATATCCTTAAAGGCGACATGTCCGTCGTTGGCAACCGTCCTCTCCCACTCTATGAGGCAGAGAAGTTGACAGCCGACCAGAACATCGACCGATTTATGGCTCCTGCTGGTCTGACCGGCCTGTGGCAGGTAGAAGAACGTGGCAAGGGTGGTAATATGAGTGCCGAAGAGCGTAAACAACTCGACATCACCTATGGCCAGACCTATAATTTCATGCTCGATATGAAAATTATCCTTCGAACTCTAACAGCATTTGTACAAAAAGAAAACGTATAAAAAAATAATAAAAACTAAAATATGATTGTCCATAATTTTTACAAGGTAATTGGAAGGGTGAAAAAGTTTTTACCTTTTTACCTTCTTACCTTTTTACCATTATCCGTTAGTGCGCAGTATAACAACAGTGGCATTAGTGCAGGATTCTTTGACTCCAGTGAAAATAGCACCATCAATTTTTCGGATTTCCATTTACCTCCATTGGCTGTATTATTTGAAAACGCGAAACAGAGCCCTCAGATTCTGACACTTGAGAAGGCTCAGGAGATTGCGCAGGCAGAAGTTGCCAAGCAGAAGCGCCACATTTTTTCGTATGTCACAGGCCATGCTAGCTATAGTTATGGTAAGACCGATATGTGGGGAAACAGTTCCAGTGCCTATAACCTTGTATTACAGCAGTATCAAGGCCGCGAGCAGAGTTATTGGAATGTCGGTGTCAATTTAGCAGTACCTTTAGAAGATATTTTGGACCTGAAGGCATCAGTCCACCGCAAGAAACTCGAAGTTGACAAAGCTATTATTGCCAAAGACCAGGCATACGATCAACTAAAATTACAAATTGCCACATTATTTATTAAAATAACAAATAGCCTAGTTGCCCTTAAAACGGCCAGTGAAAATGCGGCCATTTATCAAGGAGCTGGAGCTTTGAACTTGGAAGATTTTCACCAAGGCAATATGTCCATCGAAAGTTTTGCTGACACAAAACGCTGGGAACAAGGTGCAGTATCAACTTACCAAGGTCTCCAGACACAAATCACCACAGACATTATTACTTTGGAAATATTAACCCATACGCCTATCCTAACCAATACTACCACAGATATTACTCTGAATAGTGGTATTTCGAAATCTGAGAAACAGATTCGTAAGGAAAACAAGGCTGTTGAAAAGAACATTCGCAAGACCGCAGAAGCAGAAGAAAAGCGGTTCCGTAAAATGGAACAAGCCGACCAAGCAGCTCAAAAGAAAGCAGCCAAACAAGCAGAAAAAGCAGCAAAGAAAAATAAATAACAACAATTATTCAGACAACTATGGATTTATTCAGATACATCGTCCGTTTTTTATATAAGATTCGCTGGTATTTAGTGATTCTTCCTTTGATTGCCCTGATTGTGGCATGGTTTATGACCCGTAATATGGAGCGTATCTACGATGCGAACACCACTATTTATACGGGTATGATTACAGGCTATAACCTGGAAGGTGGCACTGGTGCTGCTGGAGGACAGTCGCAGACTAACATCACCAACTTGATGTTGATTATCACGACCGACAACACCATCCATGAAGTGGCTCTCCGTTTGTTTGGCCGTTGTATGATGTATGGTAATCCTAACAAGGACAACAATTACATCTCTGCCCAGCATTTCCGTGAATTAAGCGCATCTGTACCTGCTGATGTCAAAGCATTAATTAACCATAATAGTGAGTCAGCGACCTACGCCAACCTCAAGGCTTATGAAAAGCCTTCTGTCGATAACTACATATTTAGTTTATTAAATTATCACCGATGGTTTGGCATTAATAATATTACTTCAAAATTAAAGGTTTTACAACTCAACAGGAGTGATATTATTGACATCGGCTATTCAGCCAACGATGCTGGTATTGCGTTTAATACACTTGATATTCTGAATGAAGTCTTTGCTCGTCAATACCAGCAGTTACGTTTTGGTGAAACCAACAATGTCATCAAATTCTTTGAGCGTGAGGTTGCTCGTCTCTATCGTATTCTGACCAGCGCAGAAGATGATCTCATTCGCTATAATGTATCTAAACGCATCATCAATTATGGTGAACAAACAAAACAACTAACCGTTTTGGAAGCCCAGCAACAGAATTTCCGTAATGACCAGTTGATGAACTATACGACATCTAAGGCATTGATGGACTACTTGGAACGCCAGTTGGGTAATCGTGCACAAGTGATTCGTTCCAACAAGGAATTTACCAATCAGGTCAAGGACATTTCTCGCATACAGTCCCGCATTTCCAATCTTCGTTTGATGAGTAGTGAGGGAGGGGGTAACAATGCAGAATCACAACAGGAATTGGCAAAAGCACAGCGCGATTTGCAAACAGCTACAAACCGCGTTTCCCAGCTCACTAAAGATATTGAGGCTTCAACCTATAGTACAGAAACTGGCGTCAAAGCAAATGACATGTTAAGTCGCTGGTTAGAGCAGCTATTACTTCTTGAGAAGACCAAAGCCGAGATGACAGCTACTGATATTATGAAAAATAATTTGGATAAGCAGTATCTATTTTATGCTCCAATTGGCGCCACATTGGATCGTAAAGCTCGTCATATTGGTTTTATAGAGGCTAACTATATCGAAATGCTGAAGGCATTGAATGCAGCCCGTCTCCGTCAACGCAACTTACAAATGTCAACGGCATCCTTACGTGTGCTGAACCCACCGATGTTCCCATTAAATGCCCAACCCACCAATCGTTTGATGATTTTATTGGGTGCATTCATGTTAGCATTCTTATTCACGGCGCTCTATTTCTTCATCATAGAGTTACTCGATCGTACCCTTCGTGATCGTATGCGTTCAGAACGCATCACCAAGGTACCTGTTATGGGCTGCTTCCCCAAAGAGAGCAACCTGCGCTATCGTCGCTTCAACAAGACGATTGCTGATATGTCACTCAAGCAGTTGAGTAAAGCATTGCTGCCCCGCTTTAAAGAAGGTGAGCAGAATGTATTGAACCTGCTTTCTACAGACTCTGGCAATGGTAAGAGCTACCTGGCACAGGAATTAGAGAACTATTGGATTTCCATTGGCCTACAGGTACGTCGTTTGACCTATGACGAGGATTTCTTGGCAGAAGACAGCAAGTTCATCTTAGCCAAGGGTATCAAGGATCTTTGCCCGGATATTCTCCCTGACGAGATCGCTATTATTGAGTACCCCAACCTGGATGACAATTCCATCTCTCCTGCTCTGTTGAATATGGGTACTGTCAATCTGATGGTGACTCGTGCTAACCGCACTTGGAAAGATGTTGACCAAAAGGCACTTAATGATGTACAGGCTCAGTTAGACGAGGAGCACAAGAATAGTCTCTTCATGTATCTGACAGAAGCTAATCGCTATGCTGTTGAGGAGTTTGTCGGTCAGTTGCCGCCATATACCAAGTTCAACAACTTTATCTATCGCATGTCACAGTTAGGTTTAACGGCAGTTGAAAACGAACACGCAAAATAATGACAAACACAGCGTTTAAGACATACGCAAACGAACATGGAGGAAGAGTGCTATTACTCCTCCTCCTGTTTTTGCTGGCTATCTATCAATTTGTCCATGCAGGATTTTCTGCTTTTGCCATTATATGCTCACTCCCTTTACTGGTTTTGTTTATCATCGCAATCTTCCGCTATCGAATGATATGTTTCTGGTTGCTCATTACCATAAACTTCTTCATCATGTGGAGAGGACGAATGGCTATACCTGTTCCTCTATCTTTACCTAACGAGCTTTTGGAAATCATTCTATTAGCTTTAGCCATCATCGATGTGAAAGACACAAGATTTGAGCGTTGTGGCAATATCATGATGTTAACGTTAATCGTTTGGTGTGGTTTTTGTACATTAGAAGTGCTCAACGATACCTGTGGCATTGGTATTGATGTCGCTTCTTGGTACACGACAGCCCGTTCCATCGCTTTCCAAGTCATGTATGCCTTTTTAGTATTTACCATTTATATCAGCAATCCGAAGATACTCAATCAATATCTTATCGTATGGGGAGCTTTATCTTTGTTCGCTGTATTTTGGGTATGGAAACAAAAATATATTGGTTTTACACCTAATGAGAGCGCTTGGATTTATGGAAGTGGAAGAAAAACTCATATTTTGCAGGCGGGTACCCTAATCCGATATATGTCTTTTCATAATGATGCTGCCAACTATGGTATCGGAATAGCATCTACTGCTGTTGCATTTACTATATTTGGTATTACCAGTAAAATCAAGAAATTTAAATACTTTTTTCTTTTAACCGGTTTTGCTTGCATTTGGGGTATGTTCCCTTCTGGTACGCGTACAGCCATGGCTTGTTTAATGGCTGGGTTTATGGCCTATATTTTTCTTTCCAAGTCATTTAAGATTGCTATTCCAGTTACGATTGCATTTGGTCTATTTGTTTTTATGTTAGCTTTTACAAATATTGGTAATGGCAACCAATCAATACGTCGTATGCGTAGTGCATTTGACAGAAATGATGCATCAGCTAACGTCCGAACAGCTAACCAGCAAGCCATGAAAAAATATCTTGATGAAGCCCCTTGGGGAATTGGCATGGCAGTAGGATACAAAAATGTGCCCGCCAACAACAAATACACTTTCATGGCGACTGTTCCACCTGATTCCGAATATGTATTCATATGGATACACACAGGAATCATAGGAATAACACTTTACTTAATATGCACAGCAATTATGATTCTAGGAGGTTGCTGGATTGTGTTATTCAAACTCAAGAGTTCATCGTTGCGAGGAATTGGAGCTGGATTGACTTGCGCCATGATTTCTCAGCAATTAGGTGGCTATGGTAATCAAGTTCTTTTTCAATTCCCCAATTGTCTCATTTTTTATGGAGGAATGACTCTTGTATATGTCTTGCCATGGATAGAAAAAGAATGGATAGAATACGAGATAGGGCAACTTGCGATACAAGAAGAAAAGAAAAGAATAAAACTGCAGAAGAAACTTGCTTCTAGAATAATTTCATAATGTACAAATTAACATGTACTACCCTCCTGAAGAATAGATAATTCGTATAAAAGCAACTACATATGGCTCACTATCAGGGGCAAAATTCCATCCCGACCAAAAAGGTAACAATCGGCGTACCTGTATTTAACGTCGCAGACTACATTTATGCAAGCCTAACAAGTGCTTTGAATCAAGACATGGACGACATCGAAATTCTTATCATTGATGACTGCGGCACTGATTCTTCTATGGAGATTGTCCATCAGCTACAAAACAGCCACTCAAAAGGTAAGTACATTCGCATCATAAGACATGAACAGAATAAAGGTATAGCAGAGGCACGTAACACCATATTACATGAGGCACAAGGCAAATACCTTTTTTTCTTGGATTCTGATGATTTAATCATGCCTAGTACCATATCCATTCTTTATCAAGCTGCAGAAAGAGAAAAAGCTGAACTGACATACGGATCCACTGCAGTCAGGGAAATGGATGGAAAAGAACATCCTTTCTTTATATTTCCTCAATTAACAATCTCTGGGGAATACGCACTTGTGAATTACATCTACAAAGACATACGTCAAAATATTCCCAACTATGTATGGAATATTCTCTTTCTCACGAGATTCTTGCGCAATCACAGTTTCTCCTTTCCTCCGTTCCGAGTTAGTGAAGACGCGATGTTCAATGAACTTATACAGTCCAAGGTTACAAAAGCCGTTCTACTGCCAAACATAACCTATGTCTATGTAAAGCGCCCCAACTCACTTATGAACTTTCAATCTCGTGACACAATAAGCATACAAGAAGCATTAACCACCTTAAATTATTCTGAAATGCAAAAGAAAATGTGTCAGCAATATTGCCATGAGCCATATTATGGTGGGAAATGTGCAAAAACAATGAAAAACATATTATATAGAGTATGTGGAATACTCAAACACCGTAATCAACTAACCGGCAGCATATCAGACCGCGAACTGCGCAATATTATGCAGCACCCAGCTTCCCTCAGTGAAATTTTGAACTTCAAGCAGCAGAAATGTGCCAATTTATTGTTTTGGCTTTTAGGTAAGTTACCGCCCAAACTTTCTATTTGGATTATTAGAATAATCGGGAAACAAAAAGGTTATATCTCATAAACGAAATGACACCTTTTTCTTTAATGAAACATTCTTGACAATTTAATATGACTTCCCATACAAAGATGTCCGAAATGTTTTCCTAATACTATTACTTATTAAAAAATAACACTATTATTTTTGAGATATCAAAACAAATGTGTATCTTTGCAAAAAAATAGATCTACAGAAGTTGAACAAGACATTTTCTATTATCACAATCAATTATAACGGGCTAAAAGACACCTGTGAATTGATAGAAACATTACCTTTAGAGGATGACACTATAGAGGTAATCATAGTAGATAATGCATCCCAAAATAACGAGGCCGCCATCATTGGGCAACGCTATCCCCTAGTTAAGGTCATACGAAGTGACCAAAATTTAGGCTTTGCAGGTGGCAACAATCTTGGCATCAAAGCTGCTCGTGGCAAATACCTCTTCTTCGTCAACAATGACACTGTATTCAGACCTCAGGCCTCAGACTTCAAACTTCTCGTCAACCGTTTAGAATCATCAGAAAAGGTCGGAATGGTATCTCCCAAAATTCGATTTGCTTGGGGTGACAAACCTATACAATATGCAGGCTACACCCCACTCTCTCGTATTACCATGCGCAATCATGCCATTGGTAGTGGAGAGTCGGACCATGGACAATATGACACTGCTCATCCTACGCCGTATGCCCATGGTGCAGCCATGATGGTCAAGCGTGAGGTGATTGAGAAGGCTGGTCTCATGCCTGAATGCTACTTTCTTTATTACGAAGAATTAGACTGGTCCATGATGATTCGCCGTGCAGGCTACGATATCTGGTATGATCCAGCCGTGACTATTTATCATAAGGAGAGTCAGACCACTGGTCAGCAAAGTCCACTCCGGACATACTATATCACTCGCAACCGACTGTTATTTGTAAAACGCAACAATCCAAGCGTTTCTCACTACATATCCTATTTCTATCTGATATGTTTGGTCGCAAACAGAGATATTCTCAAATATTTTCTCCAGCGTCGCTTTGATTTAGCCCAAGCCACCATCAAAGGTATATTGGACTTTTTATCTATAAACTGTAAACAATAAACTATAAACAATAATAGTTATGAGTTTCTGGCAAATACTAACATACACCGATTTATTTCTATTTGTTTTAGTAGTACTAACTGTGTGCTACTTAGGCATTTTTGCATTCACCTCACTATTTGCTCGGCATAGTGACACCCCAAAAGCCAAAATTCAGAATCGATTTATCATCCTTATTCCATCCCATAAAAAAGGCAAAAGTGTATTATTGACGGTCAACTCTATCTTAGGGCAGACCTATCCCCAACGTTTGTTCGACGTCACGGTCATTGCGGATCATGAAGACGAAATCACTTTGTTCCACTTGGCTCAGCAACCCGTTACTTTGCTAACACCTAACTTTGAGAAAAGTTCGAGAACAAAATCTCTGCAGTTAGCAGTTAATAACCTACCCCAATTCAAAATATACGATGTGGTAGTCATCTTAGATGCCGGTGATGTCGTGGAACCTGAATTCTTAGAGCAGATGAACGATGCCTACGAGTCGGCTGGAACCAAGGCCATTCAAGCTCACAAACTATCATTCAACCGCGACACCGTTTCAGCCCGTCTCTCTGCTGTATTCGAGGAAATCAACAATTCCATTTTCCGTCGTGGACATGTCAGTGTAGGGCTATCTGCCGCCATGTCAAGTTCGGGTATGCTCTATAATTTTGCTTGGTTTAAGCAACAAATATTATCTGCAAAAATCAATTGGGCAGACAAGGAGTTAGAAGCCCTCCTGCTCCGCCATCATATCTATATCGACTATTTTGACAAAATCGTTGTATATGGTGAAAAAGCACGTCAGGCCGAGGAATTCAACCGCCAGCATCGCAACTGGATACTGACGCAATGGCTTGCTGCACTACGTAACATACGCTATCTTCCCAAGGCTATCCTACAAAAACATTATGACATGATTGACAAGTTGCTCCAATGGATGCTGCTCCCCCGCATGGTCATGATGGCTATCATTTTGCTGATGTGCCTCATTCTTCCTTTCATCTATTTTACAATGGCCATCAAATGGTGGGCACTCTTTGCCACTGTCCTCTTCATTTTTGCAGTAGCAACCCCCAACTACTTAGTTGATGACAAATGGAATAGCACCTTCTTCAAAGTTCCTTTCGTTTTGTTAAGTTCCATCTTGCATAAATTCAAATGGGGAAGAAAGCTGACAGAAGCTATTAACCTTAAATCATAAAATTATGATCTGGCATTTTTTCCATATCATTGACATACTCTTATGGCTGTTCTTAGCAGCTTCAACGCTCTATATCCTTTTCTTTGCGTTGGTATCTACACTATGGAAAAAGCGCGTCAATGCATTAACGCAATTCCTGACAGGTCAGAAGTTAGCCATGCAGGACAAAGAGTTTTCCACATTTTTGGTGCTCTACCCTGCCTATCATGAGGATCGTGTCATCGTACCATCTGTCCGAACCTTCTTGGGGCAATACTATCCATATGATGGATTCCACGTGGCTGTTATTTCCGATCACATGCAGCCTGAAACAAATCAAGCATTGAGCGAACTTCCCATTACCCTCTTGCAGCCTGTCTTTGAAAAAAGCAGCAAAGCAAAAGCCATGCAATATGCCATGGACCAGATTAAGGAAGATTACGATTATGTCATTATTATGGATGCCGATAATGTGGTCAATGCCGATTTCCTGCAAAGGCTGAGTGAGTCCTGCGCTCACGGCTACAAAGCCATCCAATGCCATCGCTGCGCCAAAAACAAGGACAATGACATTGCTGTACTTGATGGTGTCAGTGAGGAAATCAACAACACTATTTTCCGTAAGGCTCATAATCGTATTGGTCTATCATCTGCTTTGATTGGTTCAGGCATGTGTCTCAATTTCAAATGGTTTAAAGAAAACGTCTATAACCTTAGTACTGCTGGTGAGGATCGCGAGTTGGAAGCGCTATTGCTAAAAGATAGAATTTTCATCAAATACGAACCTGACATCCATGTCTTCGACGAAAAAGTCAGCAACAAAGATAATTTCCAAAAACAGCGACTTCGCTGGATGACCGCTCAGATTCAGAGCCTATTTCGCATGCTCCCCTATATTCCCAAGGCTATCATGACATTTAACATCGACTTTATCGATAAAACCATCCAACAAGCGCTCATTCCACGTTCTATGTTGGTTGTCGGTGTGTTGGGCTTAGCAGTTGTCATGACCGTTTTTTCATTATTATTCTCTTGTAATTGGTATATCAAGTGGTGGTGTCTGTTCCTGACCATCTGCATATCTCTCTACATTGCCACGCCTCGCCAACTGCGCAGCCATTCTGTTTTTGGTAAAATCTTGTCTTTACCCAAGTTAGTATGGAAAATGACGTTAAATCTTTTAAAGATTGACCGTAAGAACACTGATTTCATACATACAACGCACGAGAAATAGCAAATGGGAGAACGAGTACATAAAAGTATCTTGAATGCGGAAGTAAATTTACTATTTTTCTTCCTATCATTACTTTTTGCTTTTATTTCTCGTAAGATATTCTTGGACTGCCTTGGTGCAGAATTCATTGGTCTAACTGGTACTCTTGGCAACATTCTCGGTTATCTCAATTTAGCAGAATTGGGTATTGGAAGTTGTATCAGTTATTTTCTCTACAAGCCACTACAATCAAACGACCGAGAATCCATCAATGAGATAATGTCCGTTTTCGGTTTTCTCTACCGATGTATCGGTTATATCATGCTTGCAGGTGGTATCATTATAAGCCTGTTCTTTCCCGTTATTTTTGGCGACAAGGGAGTTGGACTGGGCATTGTATATTTCTCCTTTTTCTCCTTTTTAGGATCATCCCTCATCGGATATTTTATCAACTATCGGCAGATTTTATTATCAGCAGATCAAAAGAAATATGTAGTTACGTTATATCTTCAATCTGCCACCCTTATAAAAACCGCCCTTCAGATCTTCCTTGCTTATTACTATAAGAATTATTATATTTGGGTTGCTATAGAATTTATTTTCGGAATCATAGCCTGTATCATCCTAAATACTAAGATTGATAAAGAATATCCCTGGCTAAAGACAAATAAGAGCTCTGGAAGACAATTACTAAAAAAATACCCAGACATCCTCAAAAAGACAAAACAGATATTCATTCATAGACTTAAGACATTCATCACAGAAAAAAGTGATGAGCTATTTATCTTTGCATTTGTTTCACTGAAAATGGTTGCCTATTATGGCAACTACACCATGATTATAGCCAAGATTAGTTTGCTATTCAGCTCTGTTCTTGACAGTTTTGGTGCAGGCATAGGCAACCTAATTGCAGAGGGCAACAAGCAAAACATCATGAAAGTTTTTTGGGAACTGAATACCATCATGCATTTTGTAGCGGGCGTGATGTTCTTCAGCATCTACCATTTTCTTGAACCCTTTATTAGTCTCTGGTTAGGGCCAGAATTTGTTTTAGGGCGTGATATATTATTGTTACTCTGTATCATCAGATATTTCAATGCCTCCCGAGTCATCGTTCAGGTTTTCAGTTCTGCACATGGACTGTTTGCTGATGTCTGGGCTGCATGGACTGAACTGGCTATCAATGTCATTATTACATTAATTGCTGGTTATTATTGGGGCATCTCCGGTATCCTGTTAGGTAAAGTGATTTCCATAGGTTTTATTGCCTTATTGTGGAAGCCTTATTATCTTTTTTCATCAGGTTTTCACGAATCATATTCGTTGTATTGGAATGGCACATCTAGAAATATCCTTGTATCAATTGTAAGTTTTGCTGCAACCCATATATTGTTGCAATTCTTCTCCATCAACGCATCGGAAAACTATTGGATGTGGTTCGTTTATTGCACAATAGGCATGTCGCTTTATCTTGGTATCAACATACTACTTATCATCCTCTTCTGTAAAGGTGCTAAAGATAGTATTCAACGGGTAAGATCTGTTATCATTACAAAACGATAATCATAAAGACACTCATTTGTTCATTATTGTTTGAAATATTCTCTACAGAATGAAAGATAATCAAAGGAACTTAGAGTTAGATATTGTTAAGGGGATCGGAATGATACTCATGGTAATGGCTCACACATATGGACCAGAATCATTGTTATGGAGAATTGTCTACCCTTTTCACATGCCGTTATTCTACATTATTTCTGGGTATTTCTATAAAGAAAAAGACACATTAACTATCATCAAGGGATCATATATAAGACTTATCAAACCATATTTATTCATTTGTATTACAGTTACACTAATTAGATTTGTTCAACACCTTACAAATCCAAACATACAATTTCTTGATATATATGGCATTTTAAACGGAATAGGACCAGGATGGTTTTTACTATCTCTCTTCTGGTGCAGATTATTTTTTAATTTAATTATCAAAATGCGCCCCAAGCACTTTTTGATATTATCTATTATCATTTCATCCATAGTAACAATGTCCTTTCCAATCCTACCTATAAAAATACACTTTGCTTTGCCACAAGGGCTTTCATGTTTAGTCTTTTTGGCAATTGGCTATACTGCGAAGCAAAAGAACATTCTTACCATATTATCAAGTCACACATACAGAACAGTTTTTCTAAGCGTATTGTTCTGGTTGATTACATGTATCTATGGTAAAGTAGAAGTCTCAAAATGTATATATAAACTTTGGATTATAGACTATCTCGGTGCAATAGGGGGTACATGTATATGCTACTATATAGCAAGATTTATCAACGGATATTCAACTATCTTCTCGACACTATTTATCAATATTTCACAATACTCAATTGCAATTCTCTCATTTCACACGATTGATTATACCATTTTCATGTGGTACCATTTAGACGGATTAGTAAATAAAGATAACTTGCTTATCATTATTGCTTTCGGACGTTTATTTATCATCTATATAAGTATCATTATCACTTCTCGTATTCCTTTCTTTTATCACCTCTTTATCAGCAAAAATAACAAAACATTTCTAGAATGAAATCGTATCCCCACTATTATGTTAAATAATAACAAAATAGATAGTTACATCGCATTTTTCCAATTTAATTTTGTATTTTTGCAGTAAATGATGAAAACTATTTAATGAAAGAGATATGGACATAAGCGTAATCATACCAGTATATAATGTTGAAAAATATCTTAGAAGATGTCTCGACAGCGTATTATATCAGGTTGATGTAACTCAAGAAATTATACTTGTAGACGATGGATCAACAGATGCATCAGCTAATATTTGTGACGAGTATTCTGAGAAACATCCTGAGGTAAAATGTCTCCATATCTCAAACTCTGGACCTGCCACTGCTAAAAATATTGGTTATAACCATGCGACAGGCAACTACATTGCATTCATAGACAGTGACGATAAAATTAAGCTCAATATGTTTAGTACAATGCTGAAATCAGGCTATAAACATAATGCAGATATCGTATGTTGCAACTATATCCAGGTCAATGAAGATGGGAGTTTTTCACACACAAAGCATACGAGAGAAGAATACGTTCTTAATCAAGATGAAGCGTTGAAAGCCATACTCATTAAAGACAAGATATATTCCCAGTGCTGGACGAAGATATATAAGAAATCGATGATCGATGCAAATCATATAAGGAACACTGATGGCTTAAAGACCGATGAAGACTTTATCTATAACATACAAGCCTTTGCCTGTAGCAAAACTGTTTGTGTTGTTGACCTGCCGCTCTACATCTATACTCATCGTATGCAATCATTATCTAAGGATTATTTTAATTCCCATATCAGCCAATATATAGACAACCGTATTTTAAGACTGGATATGTTGGAGCATATCATCCGCAACAAGTTTCCCCATCTTCAGGATTATTGTACCTATCACTGCATTTTCTATTACAACGAGCTTATTGGAAGGATTTGCCAGAATCCACAAATCTTCCATGACAAAAGAGTTAGAAAAGTGGTTTCATACATCAAGGACCATTCAACTATACTCAAAGCTCATCATAACAGATTGGGGTTTAGCAAGTATGGTATGTACTTGATTCAGTATCTACCAATTACATGTTATCTGTATTATAGATTATGGAAAAGTAATTCAAAATAAAAGTTATGAAAACAAAAATTGTATATGTCGTTGTAAGTGATGAGACTGACATCTTTCTTGAGCAGGCTCTGCTGTCTATCTTTTCACTAAGAAATTATAATCCTGATGCATTTGTTGAACTTGTTATTGATCAAGTCACAAATGAATCGATTAATGGAAAAAGATGTGAAATAAAAAAACACATCAACAAGTTAACGGTAGTTGAAGTGCCAAACTATTATAATAAAGGGCAAAGATCCAGATGGATCAAGACAAATCTAAGGAATCTTATTGAAGGGGATTTTCTATTCATTGATACTGATACAATCATTACAGATTCTTTAGAGGAAATTGATGATTTTGATGGTGATATTGGTGCTGTTATGGATAAGCATGCTCCAGTTAAACATAACAAAGATAAAGATAAGTTGCGCCAATGGTCAAAACAAGATGGTTGGACCTATTCTGAAGACTTGGTATATTTCAATAGTGGTGTAATGTTTGTTAGGGATTGTGAGTTTACCCGTCAGTTTTTCCGAGAGTGGAATAAGAGATGGAAGATTTGCTCAACTCAATATAATCGTTTTTATGACCAGTCACTATTCGCTGCTACAAATGAATATTTCAATTACCCAATTAAGGAACTGACCGGTGAGTGGAATTGTCAACCCACCAATGGACTTTCATATTTATACAAAGCAAAAATCATGCACTATTGGGGATACAACAGAAAAGACTATGCATGGATGTTCTATGACAAAAACGTAATAAAGAGTATTAAGGAGTCTGGTTATATCTCAAAAGATATTTCTGATTTAGTTGACAAAGCAAAAGAAGCCTTTATCATTCCTAATGAAATTATATCGGGTAAAGAAATGGAAATATATTATAGTCCTTTATTCCATGTTTGTATATCATTTAAAAAAGCATTTTACTTTTTTAACTGTATGTCAAAGTTCTTGTTGAGAGCATTGGAAACAAAGCAAAGGATAAGAATTTTTTTTACCACCAGCATATCATGATGTTTAGTTAATCATACTATATTTGTTGTTAAGATATAATAACCCAAAATATTGTCAGCGTGTTGCGTAAAAAAAATAATACCATTTTCTCAATGACCAGAAAAGAATGTTCCGTTTTACGAGGGATAGCAATTCTATGTATTATCCTGCACAATTATTGTCATTGGATTCCTTTTGCTGTCCATGAAAACGAATTTTCGTTTAACCTTGAATACTATTTCAATTTCTGGAACTCCATACAATGGAATACTCTGTTTATTCAGTTCTTCTCATTTTGGGGACATTTGGGAGTGCCCGTTTTTGTCATGCTAAGTGGATATGGATTAGTGCAGAAATATGACAACTCAAAAATAAATAAAACTTCTTTTATCCATAAACACTACAAAAAGCTGTGCATCCCCATGATAGGAGGATTAGTCTTCTATTATATCATTCAGTATATCATAAACTATTCCGGCCATTTTGACGTCACAGGCATCATTCCTGTGAAGAAGTTTATAGCGCAGATAACCTTAATCATTAATTTATTGCCTCACCCTCAAAGACTTATACATCCTGGGCCGTACTGGTATTTCAGTATGACTATGCAATTGTACATTATCTATCTATTTCTTGTTTATAAACAACCAACAAAGTATATTACTATCATTGCAATATCACTTTTTATCTTTTCATGTTTTCTTAAACAGCACCAACAAATCCTAATATGGACAAAATACAATGCGATAGGATGGTTCCTTCCTTTTGCATACGGGGTAATACTGGGAAGGACAAATAATAGAAGTTCTACTTATCAAGCATCTATTCTCTCTGTTTTTATTATTATACTCATTCCGATCTTTGGATTTACCTATATCACATGGTTACTAATTCCTTTGTTTATTGCATTGGCGGCAAACAATTTTGTTACCTTCCTACCGAAATTCCTCATATACTTCTTTAATATCATTGGAGAAAAATCACTTTATATCTTTGTACTCCATCCCATTGCAAGGGGGATAACTATAAGATATGGTGCAACAAGCCCATATTTTGGAATTATTCTTTATATCATTCTTACGTTTTTACTTGTATACATTCTTCTGATAATAAATAAATTGACAACGCAGAGTCGGCAAAGAAACATATCTGAATAATTATTTATAATAATACATTATGCTTAAATCAAAAAGACATATCAATACAGATTATCTATTCATTTTCATGATGTCTGTCGTGAACATGTTATTTATGCACCATCAATTCTTACAAACTATTGCTTTGGAAGTAGATTGTTTTAAGACCTCCTATTGTGACAATATGCTTGCATGTTTATTGGACACAACTGCAATCTTTGCAATTTCATGGATTATCACGTTAAGGAGAGTAAAAGCCTGTTTGACGATTACTTTTGTTATCACTTTGATTTGGTCGTTTTGTAACGTATTCTACGCCCGATTCTTCCATCAATACTTATCCTGGTCATCCATCGGACTTGCCGGAAATCTGACAGACAGCATCGTTATTGACAGCATGATGGCAGGATTTAAACTCATAGACCTATATTATCCACTGATGGCAATTCTTTTTTGCTGGTATATCACTAAAACACGAAATCATGATGTTACCACAAAAAGCCTAATTACAACTATATATATATGGGTATGTTTCCTTTTAATGACACTTGCTGTTCATTCTATATATATATTCCATCCGACAAAAACATTTGTCTACGTCATGGAGAAGACGATGTTTACACCTGCAAAGATGGACTCTATGTGGCCTAACTGGACCGTATTCCACAAAGGTTTTTTTAGAAAGTTGGTACTTGAGCCTTTAACCCGTAAGAGTAACCTAAAGTTGACCCAGGAACAGAAGCAAGAGATTATGACGGAATACACAGACCATCGACAGAGAGTGACTCAACGAACAGCTCCAGAAAACGTTAAGAATATCATCTTCATTCTCGTTGAGTCATATCTATCAGTCACTTCTGATTTATTTGTTGACGGGAAAGAAATCACCCCTAACCTAAATCGGCTGAAACATGATAGTACAGTATATTACAATGGTCATATGCATCCCAATGTGTCTATTGGTGAGTCCTCTGATGGTCAACTCATATATATGGCAGGACTTCTCCCTCTTCATTCTGAGATTACTGTCAGCAAAGCAAAAAACAATAGGATTATTGGTCTTCCCGAACAAATGAAGAAAGCCTATCCTGAAACGACATCCCTCACCATCATCCCAACTAATCCTACTCTTTGGGATCAGCAGCCCATGTCCGATGCGTATGGTTTCGACCATCTGTATTCCATGTTAGACTATCAGGCAGAAATGAAAGACAATGACAATGGTGGTTTTCTGACTGATGAAATGATTTTCAGATATGCTTCTCTAAAAGACCAGTCAAATACCCCACCCTTCGTATCTCTGATACTGACCATGTCCATGCACCAACCCTATGACACTTATGTCAAACATGATTTCCAACTAAATGACAAGACCCTTCCCCAAAACTATAAGAACTATCTTATCAGTTGCCACTATACTGATATACAGATTGGGAAATATCTGAAAGAACTCAAGAAGAAAGGACTCTATGATAACAGTTTGATTATCATAGCTGCAGACCATGATGCACATCCTGATTATCTTGAAATGGAAGGTAGAATCAGTAAAGATATTCCTCTGTACATTGTCAACGGAGGTTTCAACAAAGATAATGCATGGGATGGCGAGTGTAACCAGTTGGACGTATATACCACCATTCTTGACATCATGGGCATTGATAGTAAATGGAGAGGATTAGGCCATACGCTACTCAACAAAGATTACCAAAACTCCGTCACCGACAAGATACAAGAACTCTCTGACTGGATTATTTATGGCAACTATTTCAAAGACAAGAACGAACTACCATAGATGATGAAAAGGAACGTATTCATCTTCCTGCTCATTTTTGCTGTCCTCGTTTTCATAGTATGGTGGCGGGCACCGTTGATGGGCAATGAGTGGAACAAACAAACCATCTATGTGGGGCTGTTAGACATTTGGTATGGTACCTCAATGGATGACAAGGCCCATGCCTTATGGATAGATGATGATAGCAGCGAAGGCGTCTTTACCGTCAAGGAAATAGCTGATGAGGTGGGGATTCAACCTGTCTTTGCAGTTATTGCGGACAAGATGACGAAGGCTGTTGCAGACTCTCTGGCATTCTGGCAAAATCAAGGGGCTGGCATTGTCTTACATGGATTACGTCATGAGCGATGGAAAGATTGGAGTGAAGCTGAAATCGAAAAAGACATTCAGAATAGTTATCAGCGACTCTACGAGCAAGGATTTGACACCACTCATATTTTAAAACTAGTTATACCTCCTCATGGCTGTAATACCAGAGCTATCCGTCAGGTTATTAAACGACAGGGATGTCAGATGATATCTGGAGCCAGTCTCGTAAACCCAGACAGGCATGTGTTCCAACTGGGACGTATCGCTATCACACCCCATACCGATATAGAAGCTATGCGGCAACTATTACATAAAGCCTACGAACGAAAAGCATTCGTTATCTTTAGTACCCACTCGTCCATACCGACTTGGTTCTCAGAAGAAAAAACCAAAGAAGTTCTTTTGATAGCCAAAGAGATTGGCTTTAAATTTGATTTTTATGAGTGATTATTTGGTTGAGTAATAGAAATTTATTATCTTTGCAGAATTATTAGAAGCAATAAATATTAAAAATTATGGAAAGAAACGATATTTTAGCCCGTGTTCAGGAAGTATTCCGTGACGAATTAGAAGTAGACGATTTGGTATTAACCGATGAGACTACCGCTGACGATGTAGAAGAGTGGGATTCTTTGTCGCATGTTCAACTGGTCGTTGCATTGGAGAAAGCATTTAACATCAAGTTCACCTCTCGCGAAATCCTGTCATGGGATAATGTTGGTGATTTGATTGACTGTATCGGAAAGAAACTTTAACTGAAAGATGGTTGTCAACTCTCTGGCTTTTCTGTGGTTCTTTCTAGTGGTAATGGTAGTCTACTACCTGTGCCAACCGAAGAAACAAGTACAGAATCTATTTCTTTTGGCATGTTCCTATTGGTTCTATGCTCAAATAGACATCAAGATGTCAGGTTTGCTTGCCATCTTAACCATGACATTCTGGCTAATTGGATGTAGGATTGGAAAAGCCATTGAACAGGGAAAAGAGAAACAAGCCTCACGACTGACCACTCTAAGTGTCATAGTAGGTATTGGCGCCTTGTTTTATTTCAAATATCTCGATTTCTTTATTGGATCGTTCGTAAAAGCAGCCAATGTTATTGGTCTGCACCTGTCATGGACGGCACTTCACTTGGTGGTACCTGTCGGTCTCAGTTTTTTCACATTCAAGTTGATGAGCTACACGCTCGACATCTATCATGGGAAGATAGACCACGAGAAGAATGTTTTGAACTTTGCCAATTTTATTGCTTTCTTCCCCACTATTCTTTCTGGTCCTATTGACCGGCCAAAGCCTTTCCTGAAACAGCTTTCACAGAGTCGTTTGTTCAGTTCAGACAATCTGATGCTCGGTTTTAGACGGGTTCTTTGGGGTATGTTCATGAAAATGTGCATTGCAGACCGGTTAGACCTGTATATCTGTGCTGTATGGAACAATTTCGAACACCATTCAGCCCTCTCGATTATCTTTGCCTCCCTACTTTATCCTTTCCAGATGTATGCCGACTTCAGCGGCTATAGTGAAATGGCCATTGGCGTTTCCCTCATGTTAGGATTCAAAGTTGCCGAAAACTTCAAACGTCCGTTCTTCACCATCAACATCGCACAATACTGGAGTCGTTGGCATATGTCACTGACCAGTTGGCTGACGGACTATGTGTTTATGCCCCTAAACATCAAGTTACGTGATTGGGGAACGAATGGCACCATTGCAGCCATTATGCTCAACATGACTTTTATCGGTATGTGGCATGGGGCGGACTGGACCTTTCTCCTCTTTGGAATCTACCATGGATTATGGTACATCCCATTGATGGTCAGTGGACAATTTTTCAAGAAAACAAAAATCAAGGTCAATCAGCTTGGTTGGCCCACTTGGCCCTTCGTTCTAAAGATGGTTGGCAACTATCTGGTGGTGACCTTTGGACTCATGCTCTTCCATTCAAATAATATTGGAGAATTCTGGGATATACTTTGTCGGATACCAGAGGCATGGAATGGCGGACTGTTCATCGACATGCCCACCTTAGTCAATGCAGCTTTCTGTTCTGTAGCTCTTATCTATGTTGACATTCAGGAAGAATGGTTCGCCAAAAAGCAACTCTATCTCCCCCACTTCGCTGAGAGATGGCGTTGGGAACTGACCATAGCAATAGAAATCATAGCGATCCTCCTGTTTGGCATCTTTGATAGTAACCAATTCATATATTTCCAGTTCTGAACGATGAAAAAGCTCGTCATACATATTGTTATTGTCATCTGTCTGTTTTTCGTAATTGACAGGACATTAGGGCTGGGGCTGAAATACTTATATAATCAGTCAAATGCCACTGACGAATATAAGATCAGTTATTCCAACGAAACAGTACAGGATCCCCTGCTGTTCTTTGGAAGTTCTCGCTGTCTGCACCATTACGTTCCCGCTATCTTTGAAAAAGAACTGGGCATCAACTGCTACAATACAGCCGACTGGGGCATTAAGAACATCTACTATCATTATGGTTTGTTGGGTAATATTCTCTCACGTTATACTCCCAAGACCATCATATTTGAGATTCATCCCTGCGATTGGCTCAATACACCTTTCTCTGGAACAGAACGCGCCAACTCATTAGCGCCCTATTGTGGAATGAGCGATGAATGCGATGATATGCTAAAACTCTCAGGGAAATACTGGCCCTACCGGTTATCAACTGTTTACCGTTTTTCAGGCAGTCTACCCAATCTTCTCACTGGGAAATTCGGTTCCATGGACCGAAGCCTGAAAGGATGGAAGCCCATGGATGGCGTGATGGACACAACTGGTGTGAAGGCAGAGGAATATCCTTTCCTTGTCGATACAGCTCGTGTGGCACTTTTGGAGAAATTTATCGCCACCTGCCAACAAAAGGGCATCCAACTCATTTTCGTAGAATCACCTATGTATGTCTGTTCCCAACAAGACGTTTTCAAATTTCCACGTGAATTAGCGGAAAAACATCGTCTCATCTTTATTGACCACTACCGCGATTCCGACTTTGTAGGACAAACCAACCTCTTCTATGATTTTGGCCATCTCAACAGGAAAGGGGCAGAACTATTCTCTACCAAGTTAAGTAAAGAATTAAAAACGCGGATGCAATGACCATTGGTCTATCTTGACCACATAGTTGTCAATTTTGAAAATAGAGAACAGGCGCTTCCTGACAGCATCTATCAAGACACAAGCTATAAAGATTAAGACGCATAACCCAATGATGGCAAAAGGATAATACCAGTATTCACATTGGGATGGCAAGGAGAGTGTGTTCCATAGCCATTCACGTACCATCAGATGGTCATGAATCAAATAGACACCAAATGTATAGGGTGCTGCTTGAACTAACATATTCCAAAAGGTGGATTGAGCAATCTTCATCTGTTTGACAAGGACAAACATCTGGACAGAAAGCACAAAGGGAATGCCATTGTAATCAAACCAATATAGACAGACCTGATTTCCATGAAATCCTGAGTACAATTCACACATCAGTGTCAATAAAACGACAAGAGCCATCACGCCGCACAACCTAATCATGGAAATCTTATGCAGATGATGTCTGATAAAGCCTGCTATCATAAACAGATAGGCGAAACTCCATAAAGAATTACCATGTGCCACATGGAATCTCTTAGCTAAAGGAAAGTCTGGTATGACAGACAAACACAGGAATGCCCCACCTATTAAAAGGCATACGTATTGACGATAAGTCAATTGCCTTACCAACAAAGCCAAGAATGGAGATAGAATGAGCAAACCAATATACTGAGTAACAAACCAATACGCATCAGTACTTATTGGGAAAAGACTCTTGCCAAGGCCTACGACACTGAAAGGAACGACAGATAAAGCCATCATCAACAACGTAATGGCACACGAATAGAAGCACGTATTCAGCCATGTCCTGACAATCCTACTCAGTTTAAAATCCAAATCTGCTAAGAAATATCCCGATACCATTACATATAGATTTACCGAAATACTGCAAAAGACAAGTAGCAAATCTGAAAAAGCAAGATTCATGACTGTTACTGGACGAGCGACACTAAACCCAAATTCACCGCCTACCCCATGAGTTAGACAATGATAAATCACAATAAAGAACATGGCCAAGGTTCTCATAACCTCAAAGTTACGCTCTCTTTTCATGCTTTCTATCTTTTGAGATTTAACGATTGAGCAATTCGATGAAGCCTATTTCGCTTTTCCAGAAATAGCATATCAACCGATTTCCAAAAGCGGGTGCTGCTACAGGCTTGAACAGCGGAGTAAAATCATTGTCAAGCATTTCCTCGTATGCCGCATTCATATCTTCAACCACATAGCAGGTGTGATAGGGAGTGACACCACGCTTCAACATTTTTTGCATCGTCTTATTGTCCTCATAAGGCTCTACCAGTTCGATGTTTGTTTCTCCACGCTTCCGTAGGAAACAGATTCGTGTACGCTGCGTGTCGTCATTGACAATTTCGTCCGCATGATAACCTAATAACAGGAACGACACTGCCGTTTTGGCAATATCATCTGTGACATATCCTATATGTTCTAATGTGCAATCCATAAACTACTTCTTTACAATATAACATTCACGAGGCTTATAATTTTGTACATCCAACATATACTGAGCTGTAGATGCATCATCAACAGAAATAAACCCTAAATGAAGATAATGTTCTTCCACCATCTTATTTTTCGGTGTAGGCAAATACTCTCCTATAATCCGTTTGTATCCTCTTGCCTTAGCCTGCTCCACCATCGTATTCAGCGTAAAATTCTCCATGCCGCGTTTCAATACACGACAACTCATAAACCAGGTATCAACAAAAAGTGTCACGTCATCATGCCTTTTCATGATAACGACAGCTATCAGACCATTATCGCCAAACTTATCTTCCAACGTGAAACTAAGATCTATCACATCCTTGTCAGCCGCCATTGCCTCAATATCAGCCTCCGTATATCGTACCGTTCTTAAGTTAAACTGGTTGCTACGTTGCGAAAGTTGAGCAACCCTTGGCGTATTAAACTTTGTAAACCCACTGACTTCCGAAACCATATTGAGCGATTTGAGGAAATCAGCTTCATTGGCAAAAGTCTTTTGCAAAGAAACACGTTGTGCCTCAACTTGGTATTGCTTGGTGCGATCTTTGTCTGTTCCACTATATGAAACTGTCTCAAATAAATTTTCTCCATATAGGAACTCCAGATACTCACCCGGATCTTCAGGTAGTTCCGGCACGGTGATGCCAGGGATATTCTCCCGAACCATATTACGTTCAAAAGGATTATCATCAAGAAATACCATTGAGTCAAACCCAATATTGAGAATCTGTTGGATGGCACGGATATTGTCAACCTTGGTCTCCCAATTTGCCATAAAAACGGCAATATCATCCAAGTGAAGTACCATATCCGGATGCTTCTCAAAGGGTTCCTTGGCTGTTTCCTCATTATTCTTGGAAGCCACACAGATGATAACGCCTCGCTGTTTCAGTTTCTTCACCCACATCTGGAATTCCGTAAAGGCTTTTCCTATACCCAAGCCATGACCAAGCTGGATGCCCTCCAAGCCATCATCACCTATCACCCCACCCCATACTGTATTATCGAGGTCAAGTATCAAGCACTTCTTAAACTGCCCACGCAATGCACTGACAATATCTATTACTCTCGAAGCCACATAAGGCAATGCATCTATTGACAGCACCATTTCCGTACTGACATAGACATTTGAGGCAAACATTCTATCACGGCCTATCTTGTTCTGAACACCAGCGATATCGCAAATAAACAAGTTGCTGTATTCACGAGCTAACTGCATCAAACCATAGTTCAACTTACGGACTTGATAAGTAAACGAAGATTCTACCTGATTGGCATAACTGCCAAAGACAGTATCCTCAATCTCCGGATAGTTCATACAAATGAGTTTCTTTCCTGTCAACTGGGGATTTTGGCATATTGATGTAAGGAAAGCAAGACGATTGTCAGCTAATGATGCCCGTTCACTATCGGAGAGCATACTATGATGTTCGCATAACTTATGGGTTGACTGAAATAGCACAATATAATCAGCCTCAAAAGTATACAATTCACTTGAGGGGTCAAGAAACTGACGCTCCACCTGGTTATACTCTGCCTCAAACAACTCAAGATCATAACCCCTATTGATGGCCTCGCCACGCAGGGCCGTAGCCAAAAACTGCGTAGCAGTATCACCAACCAAGGCCATTCGTGGTGCACTTGAAGCCACCTCACGGTGTTTACAATTTCTACTTAATTGCTTAAATGATAGCATAATAATTATGATTAGTCTTGCAAAAGTACAAAAAAAAAATGAATTATTCAACCTTATTACAATATTTTTTGTACCTTTGCATATATGAAAACAAAATACTTCATTTATACATTGTTTATTGGTATGCTCATTTCCTGTCATCAGGAATATGAGCACAAAACGGTCATTTGCATTCCCGTTTACGGTCAAAGTTTGGCTTTAGGCGAGGAAGCAGTTCGTATTACCGACTTCGATTCATTGGCAAATTATGCTAATGGTCGTATTGTTACAGAGAATCTGGATCATCAATTCGGCTACTTTGACAATGATGACATCAAGCAATTTGCCAAGAAAATGACACGCTACCAAAAACGATCTTTTGAATTGACAATATATAGTATGGCCGAGATGCTGGCCGATAGTACAGGAAAAGACACTATCATCTGTACGTTCCCTGGAGGTCAAGGTGCCACAATCATCTCTCATCTGGGGAAAGGCACAAAGCCCTACGAAAAATTCCTTGAAGACATTGAAACGGCATACAAAACTGCTAAAGACCGTGGTTGGGACTTTATGATGCCCGCACTATGCTGGATGCAAGGAGAGACTGACGTAACAAGCTATCCAGGCACAGACTATCGTAAACTACTGCTTCAGTTTGTCAAAGACATTAATGACGATGTCAAACAAATCACTGGACAAAAGCAAGACATTGAAATTATCTGTTATCAGACAGGACCTGTCACACGAGCCGAGAAATTCGATGCACTATCATATAATTGTCCAGAAGCTGTAATACCACAAGCATTTTTGGAACTGGTTCGAGACAACTCCACATTCCATGCAAGCGGCCCCATGTATCCCTACAATTTTGTGCGTGAAGCCATCCATATTGACGGGGTTGGTCATCAACAACATGGCAAACTTGTAGCGTTAGCAGCTATAGACATTCTCCGTCATCAAAAGACCAAAAGAGGACTCTTCCCTCTGAAAACCGAATGTCATGACAAAGAGATAATAATTGACTTCAATGTTCCTCATGCTCCTCTCGTTTTCGACACAATTCAAGTAAAGAAATCCAACCATTTCGGATTTAGCGTCATTACGCAGGACCATCGTGATATTGCACAAGTTGTCACATTAGAAGACAACCAAGTTCGCATCCTATGCTCAGAACGTCCTGACAGTTGTCGAATTCGATATGCCATTAACGGAGAAAAAATGAAAAGTGGTAACCTTTATGGTCCACGAGGCAATCTACGTGACTCCCAAGGAGATTCTCTAACCATTAACATTCAAGGCAAGCTCTACCCTATTCACAATTGGTGCTATCAGTTTGACATGTTATGCCAATAAAGTCGCCCTTACGGCGGCATCATTTCCTTTCTGAGGATGGCGACTAATTCGCGGAACTCCTGATCTTGGCGAATACTATTGCTGCTATCGTTGATTCCACAGCCCATAGGTAATTTCGTTAAAAAAGCCAAATAATCATGCAAAACAGGTTTTATTACGAATATAATTATTATATTTGCAATAAAATTAAGATATCGTATGGAAGAACAAGAAGTAAACAACCCATTTGTTGTCGGCAAATACTTGTCAGACAAGTACTTTTGCGACAGATCAGAAGAGACAGAATTCCTGCGCAAACAGATTATGAATGGTAGGGATGTCGCATTGATTTCTCCTCGACGTATTGGAAAATCGGGGCTGATACAACATTTCTTCAACCAACCAGATATCAAGAGCCAATATCATGTCTTTTTCGTAGATATCTATGCGACTACGTCATTAGCCGAGTTCGTTTATACGTTGGGAAAAGAAATCTACGCTCAACTGAAACCTCAGGCTACTGTGTGGAAAGAGAAGTTTTTTCAGACAATCACGTCTTTCCGTGTCGGATTCAAGCTGGACTCTTTGACGGGCGCTCCTTCTTTTGATTTGGGATTGGGCGATATTCAGACGCCACAAACGACACTCGATGAGATTTTTGCATACGTAGAAGAGGCTGACAGACCCTGTATCATCGCTATTGACGAATTCCAACAGATAGGCGAATATGCTGAAAAAAACGTAGAGGCATTGCTTCGTACGAAAATACAAAAATGTCATCGTGCTCAGTTCATTTTCTCAGGCAGCAAGCGCCATGTCATGAGTAACATGTTCAATTCTCCATCAAAGCCCTTTTATCAAAGTGCTATTAGTATGGGCCTAGAACCAATACCCGTTCATATATATAAGGAGTTTGTATCTTCTCTGTTTACGGAAAGAAACAGGCAAATTGAGGATGAAGTCATAGAACGCGTATGGAATCAGTACGATGGCTATACTTGGTTCGTACAAATGATGATGAACGAATTATTTGCAATGACTCCTGAAGGAGGGAATTGTCGGATATCCATGATTGACATAGCCCATCATAATGTTGTCATGGCACAAGAACAAAGTTACAAAGATTTGCTTTCCAATCTTCCACCGAAGCAGAAAATTGTTCTACAGGCTATTGCTAAAGAGGGTGTTGCACAAAACATCACTTCTGCCAAGTTCATCAAAAAATACAATCTCAACACTGCCAGTTCTGTACAGGCTGCTGTAAAGCTATTGTTAAAAAACGACTTGGTGACCCATACTGATAATGGCTATCGTATCTACGATTTCTTCCTGTCAGAATGGCTGGCAACTATATATTAGACGCTCTTCGATAAATACGCACGCTTACGGCGGCATCATTTCCTTTCTAAGGATGCCAACTAATTCGCGGAATTCCTGATCTTGGCGTTCAGGATTGTTTTTGTAGTGCCCAATGATGTCCTGATAGATGGCTATCAGCTGGGAGATTTTTGTTAAATAACTCTAATTTAACCTCACACAAACTTGTGTAACACAGATTTGTGTAACACAAGCTTGTATAAGTGATTTTTTTTTCGTATATTTGCACCGAGAATTATCTTACAATGTAACTATGGAGAATAATAGTTTTGTATATGGTGTGGCTGTAACAGGCTATAACTTTACGGGGCGTGAGATGGAAACGAAACGCCTAAAAGCCAATTTCGAGGGAGGTATTAATACGATTTTGATTTCCCCCCGTCGTTGGGGCAAAACATCATTGGTAAAGCACGTTTGCCAACAGTTAGACCGCAATAAGGTCATTCCCGTTTTCTTCGACATGTTCACATGTCGTAGTGAATATGATTTCTATAATGCCATCGCTGTTGCACTATTAAAACAGACAGCATCCTCTAAAGAACGATGGATGGACAATGCCCGTGAATTCCTAATGCGACTAACTCCCAAAATTTCTATAAGCCCTGAGCCCAATTCAGATTTCTCACTTTCACTAGGCATTACTCCAAAGACACATACACCTGAAGAGATTCTTCAATTGGCAGAAACCATTGCCATAAAAAAACAGAAACGTATCGTTATATGTATAGACGAGTTCCAACAGATAGGTGAATTCCCAGGATCTCTTTATGTACAGAAACGCCTTCGTTCTGTCTGGCAACACCAACAATATGTATCCTATTGCTTGTTTGGTAGCAAAAAACACCTGATGAGTAGTATCTTCCAACGTCGCAACATGCCTTTCTACCAGTTTGGAGACACAATCTTCCTAAATAGGCTCACAACAGAAGAATGGATATCATATATTGTTCCGCATTTTGAGCAATATAGCAGAAAGATTACATATGAGCAAGCTGCTAAAATCTGTGAACTGGTAGACCATTACTCTGCATACGTACAACAACTTTCGTGGATAATCTTTACAAAATTGAAAGAGGGCGATTCTGTTACTGACGAACTAATAAGTGTAGCATTTAATGACCTTATTGACTCTAACGAATTACTTTTTATGCAGCAAACAGAATCACTAACCACTTATCAGATGAATTTCCTTCGTGCTGTTGTTTCTGGCATACACAAAGACTTTGGAGAAAGAGATATTCGTGAAGGTTTCGATTTAGGCAGCAGTTCCAATATTCCACGACTGAAAAAAGCACTTATCGATAAAGATTTGATTGACACAGACGGGAGAAACATCACAATAACAGACCCGATTTTTTCCGCATGGTTCAAGAGGAAAGAATAAAAAAAGCTATCAGTTTGATATGTTATGCCAATGATGCCGCCCTTACGGCGGCATCATTTCCTTTCTAAGGATGGCGAACATGGCACCGGATCGCACGCTGAAAGCGTCAGAAGCCCAGAAGTTTCTTCTTCATCAGCTTCTCATAGCCACCGTTAATGATTGGTGGCTCTTCAGGATAATCGTCAAGATAATCCTTTTCTAACAAGTCAAGTACGCGGGTCACAAGGAGCAGTTTCCGCTCCGCGGTCAGCTCCCTTTTGAGGAGCATTCTGAGAATGGTGTAGAACTGAGGAAGTCGTAGAACTTCACCTTTTTAGACTTTCTGACGCGTTTCCGGACTGATGTGGTGCC
>JAEEGG010001253.1_pt1 | contig 69373 bp, 60 predicted proteins | sample 9134161 | NCBI WGS metagenome assembly JAEEGG01 (sample SAMN16246543, study PRJNA631951) | gut metagenome | biome: gut microbiome; feature: rumen; material: CR-attached | host: Bos | place: Iran: Karaj | collected 2018-10
TGCGAAGGACTGACTCATAAAATGACTGATGCTGCGTATAGAAATCGTGGAAGCGGGTGTCGGCATAGAATTGATTGAGGTGGACGAGAAACGTGTCAATCTCAATATCCTGCCAACGGTTGCCGAGATTGAGCTTTTCTCCTGTCATCGTTACTTTCTTTCCGTCTGTTTCGAGATTGATGGCCATCGTCATCACGGCATCGTAGCCAATGTTATATTTACTGCGCAAATCTTTCATGTAAGCAACGGCAGGGTGCTGCTTGTATGGCGCAAACCAAGCCTCCGTGTCCTTGGTGTACTGCCCGCCCATATCCATGCAATACTCCCTAAAGCCAGCCGTGCGTGAGAGAATTGCCATGAGTTCCACCGTCTCGGATGCTTCGACTTTAATCTGTGCATTCGCAAATGTCACTGCTTTCAGCATAGCCAGCAGAAGCAGAAATCGTCTGTAGTGTTTTTGATGTTTCATTATTCTGATAGTGCATGGTTGATTATCTCTTTTGCCAATCCGTAAATGAGTAAGTCATAAACATTGCCATCCTTTATTACGGCATTTGGTGTAGAACCTTTATACTTGAAGCCATTCTTCAGTAGCACCCTTATTGAAGCATTGTTTGGCTGAAAGACATTGGCCGTAATTTGTTCAAGCGACAAGACTTTGAATGCAATAGGGCATATGTGTTTGACTGCTTCTGTGCCTATACCTTTGTTTGAATAGTCATTAAGGAGCATATAACCGATTTCTGCATCATCATCCTTTTTCTCAACCGATATGCTGCCTATGAGTTTCTCATTACATACTATAGCCCGATAGATACCGGTAATTGTATCATTATCGGAAACCATCTTCAACCATTCTTCCGCATCCTTTTCCGTATAAGGATAGGGCAGACGGTCTGAAAGGAAACGCCTGTCAACTGCATTACACAAGTTCGTCAGTTCCTTTGCATCTGACAATGCCCATTGCTTTATTTCAATTTTCATCATGTTTGTTCTTCCAATATGTTCTTCAGCAGATACGTTGCATTCTGATTGCGGGCCACGCCTTCGGTGATGCGATAGGTGTAGGTAATCTCATCAGAAAGTTGTATCTCGAAGCAATAGTTGTGGAAACGGTCGGGATATTCCTGCTGCATCTTGGAGAGTTCGAGGTCGTGGGTGGCGATGATGCCAGTGACAGGAAATTCGGATATGCTTTGCAGGAACAGACGCGAGCCGTTGAGCTTGTCGAGCGAGTTGGTGCCTTTGAGAATTTCGTCAAGGATGATGAGCGTATGGCGGTTTTGCTTGCAATAGCCGATGAGTTGCTTTAGTCGGAGTAGTTCGGCATTGAAGTAGCTGATGCCGTGAGCAAGATCATCGGTGGTGCGCATACTGCTGAACAGAGAGAAACGTGACACCTTCAGATGGTTGGCAAAGACTGGCAAGCCGCAAAGGGCAAGGATATAGTTGATGCCAACAGAACGGAGGAAGGTGCTCTTACCTGCCATGTTGGCTCCGGTGACGATGTAGTAGTGACCGTCGCTGATTTGGAAGTCATTGCGCACGGCCATTTCGCCGAGGAACGGATGGTAAAGCCCTTGGGCAGAATAGACCACAGCATCGGCCTCGACGATCTCCGCATCCGTGCCCGTCGGCTCGTTGTAACGGAACGTGGCCATCGACACGAGCGCATCGAAATGGCTCACCGCCTGAATCCAGTCTTCAATGCAGGGCATATACTGCTGTTGCCATTTTAGGAAGCGACGCACAATGAAATAGTCGGCCAGATAGAGCGCATTCGATATGGGTACCCACACTTCGTTGCGCTGGTCGAGGTCGTTCAGGATGCTCCTCAACTGTCGGAAAGACTTGGTTGCGCTTTGCTGGTTGTCTGAAAGTCGACCGATGATTTCACGTGCCTCCTGGCTTTTCAAATTAGACTCAACAATGAGCATAATCATGCTGACGTATGTGCCTAATCGTGGCAGGATGACATTGATGGAGCCATTGACCTTTTTCAGCGTCCGACCGAAGAACAGATAGGCCGCAGATACCTGAACGAGCAACCACAGCATAGGCCAAGACCCTGGCAGGGTACCAAACACGGCACCAATGAGCAGACCATAGAACACGATGATGCTCAGAATGGCCATAACAAGAGAAGTACAACTGAGTGCCAAAGGGGAAATGTCAGTCTCCCGCACTTCACGCAGTGCCTCCAGGATGGCATCAGTGTTGATATGCCGCCCTCTGCCTTGCATCAAAAAGGTGGAGCGCAGGCTTTCCCGTTCTGCCAGTTCTGCTATGGCTTCGCGACGGCGGACTATGCTCTCTGCCGATGGCGCTTCTGTCTGGGAAAGAACGGTAGCCAAATAATCGCTGCCGCCTGTAGTAACAGTCCTGTTCATGCGGTTAAAGAGAGATTCAGCACCGAATATATCCATGTCGAACGTAAACGGGTGTCGCGGGTCGATATACTTCTCTCCTGCATCGAAGCAGGAGAAGTCACCATTGAGGTAAGACCGTTCATTTTCATACACCTTAAGCAATCGCTCACATTCATCAGCCTTGTAGTTTTTCCCAGCATCCACCTGTCGGATGAAGTAATAAACGGCAAAGGAAATCACGGCGAGAATGATAAACAGGACACCTATACTAGTCAAAGTATAAGCCACGAGGCTGGCAAGCATAGCCACGAAAGCCGCAAGCTCTGCCAACACGAATGTCGTGTTGTGACATTTCAACTCAACAATCTCAGCAGTCAGTGCCGCCACTTTGTCGGTGTAGAATTGGTAAAGTGAAATATTCATCATCTTGGTCACTCGAATTATTTTTGTTTTGACGTAGACACAGGCATTGGTCTTGGTTGGAAACGGAGGGGATTATCGCGGTCGCCCCAGATGAGTGTTTTGAGCAGACTGCCAACGGGGAATTCTATTCTTGATTTCTTTACTTTTATATAAGGTGTGACGATGGGCTCGGTAGTCCATCGGCCTGACATGGGATTAAGGTATCGACGCACACCGACATTGGAGCCAAAATAGTCATTGATGTGCACATCGGCATAGCCTCCGTATGTCGTGGTGCTGACGTATGGGCTGAAGGCAGGGCCTACAATGGGATTGTTCGCGTAGTATTGGCCATAGGCATGGAGCGTAACAGCCTCGCTGATGGTGTAAGCAGCAGAAGCGCCAAAGCCATATTGGGCGTATAGTGTGCTTTGCATGGGCATCCAGTATTTGTTGGCCGTAGCCGAGGCTGACAGTTGCAACCGTCCGAAATCCTGATGAAGCGTGAATGAACCAGTCTGATAATCCATCAGCCCTGGCATCTGGTTTGTTGCACCGTTGATGTCAAGATGTCCTCCATGCCATAGGTTAAAGGACTTTGCACCCATTGGCGCATATTGTACTATACGTCGTGTATTTGGCAATTTCCTATCCGTGGGCATCAACTGATATTTCGGACTCATAGTACCTATGAAAAGATTTGCCGAGTCTGCCATCAGATGATTGTCAAATTCCATAGTCGGTAAGGAAGCATCATCCCCCGCAATAATGCCCTTGCCGTTCTGCTCCGTCTGCGCATTCGCTTGTAATGCACAGACTATGAAGAAAAGGAATAATGCCCTCAGGACTCTCATGATATTTAGTTTTAATTATCTCCACCACAATCGCCTATTTCTCTTCATCAGGAATTGGTAGCGCATCGGCATCTTGACTTTCTATTGGCTTGATATAGTCAGAAGCTCGTTCTGAGGATATGACGGTGCGGCCAAGTTGTCGCTCTAAGTCATCGCGGGTGTTCTTGGCTATCCGGCCACCAGCCTGTGCTGCATCGCGGCTCTCTTTCATACCCTTTGTCTGGCGCTGACGGGCTATTTCCGTGGTGGCCACCTCGGCAAGTGTGTTAAGGGCCAGTTCCACGTTCGTCATGTTGTCACGCAGGTTCTCTTTCGTCAGTCCCTTGTGGCGCTTGTATTCGCCTGTGGTCATACCACTCCATGCCTTGGTGAGTACGTTAGTGAGGATAGCAAAGTCCCTGGGTTCGTGTATGCCAGAGCGATGCCATTCATCAGTCAACTCCTTTCGCATCTCGATGGAGCGCATGCGCTCGTTGATCCAGCGGTCGCTATAGCCCTGACGGCGATAGTCCTCAACGGCCATCTGGAATGTCAGTTCCGGGTCAATCATCTGGTCGATGCGCTGTGCTCCCACCTCGGCCAGCCATTTCTTCACGGGCTCAGCCTTCTTGGAGGGGATGGACTGGATGAGGCGGAAAATCTGCTCCAGGTCAGCAACATCTGTCAAGCGTTTCTTCCCGTCAGCAGCAGGTAATTTCAAAGCGTGACAATTTGTCACGGTTTCATTTCCTTCTGCTTTGAGTCGCTGTTTAAGTTTTCGCCAATATGCCGTTGCATCGGCACTTTCGGTTAGCACTTGCACTATATCCACTACTGCGAAATAGTACTTTTCTTCTTCTTCGTCCCAGACGAAGCGTACTTTCTTGCCCTCAAAGAGCTGTATGGCAAAGTTATCGTCCATGTTGCAATGATTTATGAATCCACGGACACAAAGGTACGAGTTTTTCCCGAGTTACAGTAGTATCGCCCTCATCTTTTATATTTTATTATGCCATTATTTCTTCTTGATGGTGAACTCCATTTTTTGTATTGCGCGCTTATAGACATTGGCGAGAATGAGGGCGTAGTGCAGTGTTTCGCCCTGCTTCATCGATTGCTGGACGTGGGCCATCTCGCTTTCTGTAAGTATGTTCTTGAAGAGGATTGCAGAACGATTGCTCGGCACAAGGCGTATCTCATCGGTAAGCGGTGAAAGGACGTAGGCGTAGGTTGCTTGATAACGGGCGCCTGCCTGCCATAGCGGATGGCTCTTGTCGAGAATGTTCTCCAGATAGATTCGCGCATCCTTGTCAAATTCGGGTGTCGGCGTGCCGTCGGCGTATGTCATCTTGCCGTCTGCATCTAACAGATATTCACCACCTTTGGCTATGGCATACTTTTCTACCGGGCACTGCTGCTCATACTCTATGTCGGCCTCGCTCTTTACTTCTTTCTCCACAGGCTCTGCCACCTCTTCCACTTTCTTGTCGGCGAGGATGCGCACCAGTTCGTATGTACGGTCGCTGGCATCCTGGGGAGGGTTGGCCAAAATAGTCCGTTTCACGCGCAGCACGTATTCATGACCTCTTTCGTAAGTGAAGCCTTTGACTTCGCTGAAGTATAGGTTCTGCCATTGTCCCGGCTCGTCTTCCGTCATCACTTGCATACACTCGATGGGATGCTCTCCCATGCTGTCGAAGAGATCGTACATAACGCCCGGTTCAGCGGAAACATTCATGATAATTTCCTTGGTAATGTCTTTGTCATCATCGTCGCTGCTGCAAGAGACAAGGGAGAAAGCAGCAAGCATCGCAAAGGCGAGTCTCCAGATTTTCTTTGTTGTCATTTCTGTTATGTTTTTACTTTTATGTTCTGTCTATACAAACGTGAGGCGTCGGAAATCTTGCATCGTAGGGCGTTAAACTTTACTAATCGCAGGGCATAAAGATGGCGCGAGTCTGATTCCACATCCGCTATAGAGGCATCGCCAAACGCCGTTTCCCCAGATATAGTCTCAGCCCGCGCCTAAACGCGAGCATCAACCTTTTTCTTCTCGGGAAATATTTTGGCGAAATTTCTATAGCAAGAATCAAAAAGTCAACGCTTACTTATGTAGTTCTATGTTATGTCCTATCCACTCATATCATTTTAACAGGTTTCTATTATCATCGTTCTCTAACACACGCATCTGATTGATGGCAATCTGATTGAGGCGCACAAGGCGGACGCCCTGTGGCACACCCTCGTCTATGAGAACGGCATTGATGTTCTCCATATTTGCCAGGCAAATGAGTTCGTTGATGGAAGCATAGTCACGAATATTCCCTTTCAACTCAGGATGGGCTTCACGCCATTGCTTGGCCGTCTGTCCGAACATGGCAACATTGAGCACATCCGCTTCTTCCGCATAGATGATGCTGGCCTGTGCAGCCGTCACCTCTTCTGGAATCAGGTTTTGCTTTATAGCATCAGTATGAATGCGGTAGTTGATTTTCGACAGTTCACGCTTCGCCGTCCAGCCTAATTGTTTCTGCTCCTCGTCTTTCAGCCGTTGGAACTCACGTATCAGATAGACCTTGAACTCTGGGCTTATCCACATGGCAAACTCAAAGGCAATGTCCTTGTGGGCATAAGTGCCACCATAACGCCCTGCCTTCGAGATAATACCGATAGCATTAGTCTTTTCTGTCCACTCTTTGGCACTGAGACGGAAACGGTTCAGTCCGGCCTGAGATTTAATTATGTCGAATTCGGCACAATTAAAATTCGGATTCATCAGCCGCTCCCATATTCCAAGGAACTCAATGGTATTGCGGTTGCGCAGCCAGTTAGAGAAGAAGAATTCACCATCTTTCGCCTTCAACATATCTGTCAGGCTGATATAGTCATCTTCATTCTGCTTAATGACCGTTATCTGCGTATTCTGTACTGTTATCTTTGCCATATTGTCTGCCGTATTGCATACTTTGCGCTGCAAAGTTACTGAATTTTCATCAAAGTAGAGCAGGAATGACAGACTTTAACATGGAGCTGTGCCCATTTTCTCAAAAATGAGCGAAAATGACATACCAGACTTGGCTTTGAATTATTAAACGACCTTGTCATACATCTACTTAGCGCAACCGAGGTACAAGGTCGGTACAAATGCCCCCATTTTGATGATTTATCTTCTCTCTTTTGACTGGCAAAAAGTCTTGTCCTTGCTCACCAAAGTTGCCAAAAGCTCAAAATGACTAAAATTCGTCTGTTAAATAATCTTAATAAATTGTTAAATCTTATATTGCTCTAATGATAGAAAAACTGCTTGCTTTGGCACCAAAAACGGCAAATTGTAAATTGCACTTTTTTGTACCTTTCAACTTCAGGGCATATTCGTTTCTACCTGTGTTACAGATACTTATAAAGTTCTCAAACACTTCCACATGAACTATTATGTTTTACCAAAAATCATATCATACTGTAAAGATTTTGGTATGCAAGATGATTTTAGTACATTTAACAAGTATTTCTTATTAACATGTACATTGATATTTGTTATTTCATTTTTTTTAGATATCTTATTTCTATTTCTATACAATACAATAAATCATATCACGACAAGATATGAGAATCATATGTGACGCTCGAGTGCAGACATCTAACAGGCTACGGACATATGTAGCATCAATAGCGCTATGTATAGCCGAAAAGAAATGGATGACTATTCTCTTTTTCGATTGGACGACTGATGATTTCAACAATCTTCTCCATTATCCTTTCATTTATTTCCATTATTTCAAAAATGGTATTTAGAAAGAGGTAACGGATGGAAAAAAATTAAGGACTGACATGGAAAGTTACTCATAACAAGATTTGGAATAAAATTTTCATGTTGCTCGGTTTCAAAAAGGGTTGTTATACCATGAATAACACGCGTTATCTCAAGCAAAAAAAATCAGAACTTAGACACATTTCCAAGCCAAGGATAGATATTACAGATAAAGCAGAATCCCTAACAGAACCACAAATCAGAAAACCTTATTATTGGAGTTCATATTCGACATGAAGATTATAAGACATAGAGAAATGGGCGTTATTACTACACATTAGAAGTATTTCATCACATTATAGAATTGCCATATTTAACGAAAAATACATGGATAATTTCTGAATAATCCATCTAATCTGAGCCTCATCACGCCCCAAAACGCCTCACTAAATATACCACCAGACATTTTACTAACCCCTTGCTGACGATTAACAAAAATAACAGGAACTTCATTTATCTTAAAACCTATTTTGTATGCAGTATGTTTCATCTCTATCTGAAAAGCATACCCTTTAAACTTAATTTTATCAAGTTCTATAGTTTCCAACACTTCTCTCTTATAGCATACAAAACCTGCCGTTGTATCATGTATAGGAATACCTGTTACTATATTAACATATTTCGATGCAAAATAACTCATCAAAACCCTTCCTATAGGCCAATTAACGACATTGACACCTGAAACATATCTACTTCCTATTGACATATCATTGCCTTCTTCACGACATGAAGCATATAAACGCAACAAATCTTTTGGATCATGACTAAAATCTGCATCCATCTCAAAAATATAATTATACTTTTGAGAGATTGCCCACTTGAATCCTGTAATATATGCAGTACCCAAACCTAATTTTCCTTCTCTTTCAATAATGAATAATCGATCTTTAAAATCACTATTCATCAGTTGGCGAACAACACTGGCAGTTCCATCAGGAGATCCGTCATCTACAATTAAAATATCAAATGGAATACTTAATGAGAAGACTGTTCTAATAATCCTCTCAATATTCTCAATTTCATTATAAGTTGGTATGACAACTACACCATCATGTCTATTCATAATGATAAAAATCTACTTAATTAATAAATACCCAACATTTGCATATGCAATATCGTGTATTAGTTTTGTACAATACTCTTTATAAAAAGAGCCTTTATTTAGTATTTCTGTAACATTATCATGAACTCTGTCATTATAAGATGATAGCCTCAATAATCTCCCTTTCGTTCTGTCCAAACATTCTTCTATTGTTAACAAATTAGAAAGGAATAAGCCATCTTTTAATTCCAACTCTAGCCCTGGAATCGCAAGATAACAATTATTCGCAATAAAATCATCAATATTTAGGCTAATAGAAAATGCTGCACGATATATAAGATCTTGATATAGTTCGGCAGTACTTTTATCTATTACCATCGTCTCTATATGATCTAAATAAGAAGATATCCTATAGAACGAATTTGCCAACGACTCAACTTCAACAAAACTCATTTCTTTAATCCAATTTTTTTTATCATAGAGAATCTTACAAGAAAAAAACTAGTAGGTACCGCAATAAGATATACGGGCAAAGGCGCAACTTTGGGCGAAAGCCCTATTAACAAAAACAAATTAAATAATCCTATATAAATGAAATAATTCAGCAAGTGGCTTCCTCCAAATTTAATAAAACGATGCAAAGTTGGAGAGACCTTAAAAGTAAAGTATGAGGTCATAAGAAAATTACATAAGAAACTCACAAAATACCCAATACTATAGGCAATATTCTTATCAATAGCATTCAAAAGAACATAATACACACCCAAATGAATTACCATTGCAATTGAACCTACAATTCCAAATTTAAGGAATTCATGTAATCTCTTATCATGTAATAAAGACACAATACTCATTATTTAGCAAATATCAATCAAATTAGCAGATATATTTCGACACAAAAATACAAAAAACTGTTGGATAATCAAAATAATTATTGTTTTTTCTAAGTTTTTTATTACTTTTCATTGAGATTTCATAAATATTAGTTATTTTTGCACATAAATAAACGTAATAATTATGCGATATCATTTACTAAAAATATTAGGCGGGTGTTTTATATTGGCTTTTGTCATTTTGTTAATTGCGTCCCCAGATTCATATACACACGATCTATTTCAACGTACAGACTCTGCTAATTTCTATACAAGCGGAAAAGCTCTAATTAAAGGCCTTACCCCTTATGTAGATTTCACAGATAGTAAAGGACCACTTTTGTGGATTATTTATGGGATTGGTTATTTAATTAGCAACCATTCATATGTTGGAGTTTTTTGGCTTAGTGTTTTTTTGTATACTTTTGTTCTTTTCTATACTTACAAATTGGCTAATTTATTCCTTAATGACAGAAAAAAAACACTATTTGTTGTCATATTAATGACTGCCACCTTTTTCAGTCCATGGTTTCATTACGAAATACGCTCTGAAGATTGGATACAGATCTTTATTGTATTAGCGTTCTACCGCATCTGCTTATTCCTATATACAGATAAAGGTAAAGAGGCTAAATCCTTATATATGTCATGCATAGTCTTAGGTATCAGTATGATTGGGACTTTCTTTATTAAATATAATAGTACTCTCATGATGGTTTTCCCATGCCTATATATGCTGTATGCAATTATAAGAGAGAAGAAGAACATCTTTTTATCTTTTTTTTCATTCCTAACAGGTATCTGTATCTTTGCATTACCATGGATAGCATACACATTATACATAGGAAACTATGATTCCTTCATATCAGAATATATTACAAACACATTCCAAACGACAAAGTCCATTAATAATTTAGGAGATTATATACATGAATGGCTTTTTCTAACATATGACACACATTGTTTAATACTATTCTCCATCTCATGCGTTGGTGCATTAGCATTATCAAGAAAAGTCAATAAGTACAAATACTTTTTCATAATATCATTCTTGGGGTTCTATGCCATAGCTATCCATAGATGCCAATTCTTGCATTGGTATTATATCGCCGCTTGTTTATTCTTCCCCATCTATTTTTTTATCTACATAACCGATGTATTATATAAAACTCCATATAGATATAAAGTCCTAAGGATATTAACGACAATCTCATTTATATACACACTCTTTTCTAATTTTTTCTTTTGGGGATTCTTAACACCAACTTGGTTTTTCCGAGACAGTTCTGCACGAAAGGAGTTCTATAATGCAGCTTATTATCTATCTCAGATTAAGAATCCGACTATTATTTATTATCAGTGCGGTACATTGGGATTAGAGACTCCTGTAGAAGGTTTACCTGCAACGACCTATTGGACAACACAAGTTAATGCGACTGAAAGTATGTTGGAATCTCAAATACAAGCGATAAAATCAACAACTGCCGATTTTATTGTTGCAGGCGACCATTACCAATATCCTTTGGCCCAAACTGACAGTTTCATAAAACGCAATGGGTATCATAGTCTTATTGCATTCAGAACACTTGAAACCGATTTTATCTTATATTCCAAACATCAGCTTCAAGACCCTCCAAAGGATTTCCATGTTACAAACATGGACATTCTACTTAAAAAGAAGATATTTAACTAATATGTAATATTAAGACATACAAGAATTGCAAAATGAGGATTATTTGTGATGCACCAGGACAAACTTGCAATAGGTTATGGACCTATGTTGCATCCATAGCGCAATGTATTGCTGAGAGAAAGAGAATGGCCATTCTGTTTTATGATTGGACTATTGAAGATTTTCCCAACCTACTACATTGTCCATTCATTTATTTCCCACTTTATCACAAATGGTATCTTAAACGTGGTAACGGTTGGAACAACTATAAAGGATTAACATGGAAAGTTACGCATAATAAGAGATGGGATAATTTCTTCAGATTCTTCGGCTGTACTAAAGGTTGGCAAACGATGAACGAAACCAAATACCTCATAGAAACAAAAAAGGAACTACAACATATATTCCGGCCCAAGAACGATATAATGGATAAAGCGGAATCAATTATAGAACAAATCCGCCAAACCTCAGATTTTATTATTGGTGTGCATATTCGTCATGGAGATTATCAAACATGGAGAAATGGGCGCTATTATTATTCGTTAGAAGTATTTCATCAGATGATGCTCCAACTTCAATCACTTTATCCCAATCAACGTGTATCATTTTTCATCAGCAGTAATGCAGATTTCGATGTAAACATATTTAAAGGATGTCATTGTTTCCGCTTTGGCAAAGAGCCTTCTGGAGATATACTTGACCTTTATACCCTTTCTTTGTGCGATCGTATTATTGGACCATGGAGTACATATAGCCGTTGGGCATCTTTTATTGGCGAAGTTCCCTTATGCTTTATCAAAAATCGTGAACAAGTATTCATGGATTCCGATTTCTCAATTGTTAAAGACTTCTATCATTTTGAGAATGGAGACAGTACGGAAGATTTTTGGACTAAAGACATATCACTATGAGAATAGCTATATTAACATCTGGTGTTCTACCCATCCCATCCGTACAAGGTGGAGCAGTAGAAAATCTAATAGATTTCTGTATGGAATATAATGACAGGCATCAACTCCATGACATCACGGTATATAGTGTATATGATCCAGGGGTAAAGAAACATTCTGCTTATAATTCCAAAGTTAATCATTATCGGTATTTTAAAACAAATGGATTTATCGCCAAAATACTAAAAGGTATTTATCTTAGGATAAGGGGAGGACGTGAATATTATCATTATTCTGTAGAGTATTTCTTTGAAAGGGCCTTATGGGATCTGAAAAGAAGAAAGTACGATGTTATTATTGTTGAAAACCGACCTGCATATGCCTTGAAACTTATAGGGAGAACTACAGCAAAACTAGTGCTTCATCAAGAGAATGATTACTTAAACGATCAAACTCCATATCATCAGAAGATTTATGATGCCTTTGATCTCATTATCAATACGTCTTCATACATAACAAGAAGGGTTCATACCATCAACCTCAATGACTCAAAATGCAAGACTGTACTAAATGGAATAGACACCAAGTCATTTTATTGCGCAAAGCCGCTTTCACGCCAATTATTAGGATTGGATGAGAAAGATTTTATTATTGTTTATAGTGGCAGACTCACAAAAGAAAAAGGGATTCTTGAGTTAATTCGGGCAATTCATCAACTGAATAACGCTAGCATCAAATTACTTGTTATTGGAGCAGATGCTTATGGGGCAAACCAAAGAACAACCAAGTTTATACAAAATCTCCAGGACGAAGCTTTAAAAATACAAGATAAAATAAAATTCACAGGTTATATTGACTACCAAGAAGTACCATCTTACCTTAAAATGGCAGATATAGCTGTTGTACCATCAATGTGGGAAGAACCTTTCGGTTTAACAGTTGTAGAAGCTATGGCGGCGGGATTACCCCTGATTACAACAAGAAGTGGTGGTATTCCTGAGATATGTGAGGGAGTTGCTACAATTATAGACAGAAATAATATTGTCGACAATCTTGCCAATGCCATTCTCGCCCTCTATCATCAACCAGACAAAAGGAGGCTTATGGCAAAAGCATCATTGGAACGTTCTAAGTCTTTTGACAAAGAGATATATGCAAAAGGATACTTTGAAGCCATAGAACATGGATTATAAGAATACATATACCCAACAACTTTCCTCCGCTATTTCATGGTTGAGGTTTCCGTTGATATTTCTCATTATCATGTTGCATGGTTATTCAACGGTTAATATCCCAGGTAATCATGCAGCATATTTCAGGGTATTATATCCCTTTTCTCTTTGGTTGGGAGAAACGGGTGTACCAGGTTTCTTCTTCATCTCTGGATTTCTTTTCTTCCTGAGCAAGAAGAGTTATGAACAAAAACTGAAAACGCGCTTTCATACATTGCTCATTCCATATATTCTTTGGAATGCCATATTATTAGCAGCTTATCTATTTGCTTACGTTGTCGGGTACCCTCAAGACATCAATGGCAAAAACATGGCAGACTATAACCTTATCGATTATCTACGTCTTTTCTGGGACAGAGGATCATACGATAATGGAAACTTCGTTCCCCTACTCTGTCCATTATGGTATATCAGGAACTTGTTGATTATGTCTATTCTCTCACCATTGTTATATTATATAATAAGGTACGCGAGAGAATTTTTCTTGTTTGTAATAACAATTTGGTGGATGCTGACATACCATAATGCGTTCATACCACAAACCATCTTGTTCTTTTCCCTTGGCGCATACTTTTCTATTTTACAGGTCAATCCACTTGAGGTCTTTCATAAAAGAAGAGTATTATTTCTTTTGCTATTCGTCATCCTCGGTATCTGCGATATTGTTACCCACGCATTATGGAGTACTCCTATTAATCTGCAACTTCACAGACTTGCCCTAATATTCAACATTCCTGCTTTTTTCCTTCTTGCAGATTATTGTTCACGACGTGGGTTATCAAATAAATTACTACCTAATGCTGCCTTCATTGTATTCTGTGTACACTACCCTATCATCGTTGTCCTCAGAAAAACCTGTATCTCTTTATTTGCGAATGCATCTGACTTCACACATGTAATATTATACTGGGTATGTGTTATCATTACAACAATAATAAGCATCTCAATATACATAATACTTAACAAGTACTTTCCTAAAGTAAAAAACATCTTATCAGGTAAGAGATGAAAAAGATTATTTGGTCTCTCATATTTATCGTCGTATGTATTTGTATATCGATAGCATATAAGATGTACAAGTATTACACCCCGCCACAAATACGAGAACCATACCAGATGAATAGTACAAAAGATGACACTTTGAGGATAGCCTACATCGGAGATAGTTGGGCATTCTTTCACAAGGAATATGATAGTATTATTGAACATATTCTTTGTGATTCTCTTCATCGACCAGTAATAGTTCATTCATTTGGTATTTGTGGTCTTACTAGTAAAGAGATTTATGAGAGTATGTATAATGGCAACGAATTCAGAGATTTCCTCGAACAGCACAAATATTCCTATTGCTTTATTTCCGTTGGAATCAATGACACATACAAAAAAATGAGCACATCATACTATCAAAAGAGTATGAATGGTATTATCCAATTGTTACTTGTCAACCAAATCAATCCAATTATCATGGAGATTCCTGATTATGATATTCAGAAAGCATATAAATGGCAGACTGCAGATAAAAAGGCGCTACGAAGATTATCCATGTTTATCAACAACACACCTTTAAACTGTAAACAGTTATTCCGAGATGCATTAGACAAGCTCATCCAAGAGAAGGGTTATGCAGACAAAGTCAGCACTATCAGATACCAATCATGGAATAATGATTATTTAAATGATCTAAATACTTTATACTTAAGAGACGGTATGCATCTTAATGAAAAAGGCTATGCCAAACTAGATAGCGTTATTGTGCATACTATCATCGCTCTTCACTGATATACCCTAACATAGTCGATGTAGTATCTTAAGGGGAATTGGGAGAAATTTGGCTCACTCGCCCTCGTTGTTTTGGCAATAACCTTACATTCCAGCTACCTCATCCGCCTCAGCCCCTTCCTTGGGCATTATCTTTTTGGTGTAAAATACGAGAAATGATTGCGAAAAATCAATAAACTGCCTACATGCCTACATATTTTGAGGCTATTGTTTTGTATATCAACAAGATAACAACTTATTAGCCTACATAAAAGCCTACATTATGCCTACATTATGCCTACATCGAGCCTACATACTTTTGGCAGAATAGAGGTGATACTTCGCCCTTTTTGGCCGTTTAAAGTCAAAGTTTGGACTACGTATCGAATAAGGATGCTATTTTTGCCCTGATAAATTCTCTAGAGAATTTTGGACTTTCCTCCGTCTAAAGTCTTGGGTTACTCCGTCTAAACCTCCAAATTCTCTAGAGAATTTCAAAGGGTGCAAGTTAGTCCCTGAAAGTTTACCATATTATTTCCTAGACTTTAGACCATCTTTCGATTGACAAAAGATAGTCTTTCGCACCCCAAAAGATAATCTTCCACACCTCCCAAGATAGTCTTTTGCTGATGTTTTGGTGCGTTTTGTCCGATTTATAAGCTCCATAAAATGACCTACAAACGCCATTTTGGCGGGTAAAATTCGCAAAAATAGTCATTTTTATGTAGGTAGTATGTAGGCTTTGTGTAGGCTTTATGTAGGTACAGAAATCACAAATGCTCTTATTCTAAAGGGCTTTCCAGCGATTTTATGTAGGCATGTAGGCAGTATGACGAATTTTATCCTTTACATACGAAGTTACTCACCCTCGGAAATATCCCAATTAATTTGGTATTTCACTCATTTATTCGTAACTTTGTCGCCGATGATACACTATATACGATTGCTTCGCCCGTTACAGTGGCTCAAAAACGGATTTGTCTTTGCGCCAATCTTCTTCAGCAACAACCTGCTGAAGTGGAATTTGCTGTGGCCCACGCTGATCATATTTGCATCGTTCTGCTTGGTTTCCAGTTCCATCTATTGCTTCAATGATTTGCGAGATGTTGAGGCCGATCGTCAGCACCCCAAAAAGTGTCATCGTCCGATAGCATCTGGAGCCGTGAGTGTGAAAGCGGGTTACTCGATGATGAGCATCTGCACGATCGGAGCATTCGCATTGGTGCCATTCACCCAAAGCGTCAATACACCTTATTTATATACAATAATAGGTGCATATTGGCTGTTGAATATCGCATATTGTATTCGACTGAAACAATATGCCATTCTCGACGTATCGATCATCGCCGTTGGATTTGTGATGCGTGTACTCTGCGGAGGTGTGACAACGGATATATGGATATCGCATTGGCTGGTGATGATGACGTTCCTCGTGGCTCTCTTCCTCGCCTTTACCAAACGAAACGATGACTATCGCATCTACGAGCAGACGGGCACCAAACCGCGAGTATCGATCACTGGTTACAACAAGACTTTCATCAACGAGGCTACTGCCATTATTGCCAGCGTGACTCTCGTTTGCTATATCATGTACACTATGTCGCCTGAGGTTATCGAGCGAATGGGTACTCGGTACGTCTATCTCACGAGTGGATGGGTACTTGCTGGTATGCTTCGCTATCTGCAGAACATGATTGTCTTCGGCCTCAGTGGTTCGCCAACAAAATCGCTCGTCAAAGACCATTTCATTCAGTTCTGCCTCGCCGGCTGGCTCATCTCATTCTTCGTGATTATTTATCTTTAGAAATGGAAAGAATCATTAGTTCATTGTTCGTTTTGATGCTGTCTGTCATGGTTTATGGGCAGAAGGAATATCGCTTGGTGTGGAGTGATGAGTTTGATGTGGATGGAAGGCCTTCGAAGGATTGGACTTACGAGCATGGATTTGTGCGAAACCAGGAATTGCAGTGGTATCAGGCCGATAATGCCTATGTGAAGGATGGTTGCTTGGTAATTGAGGGTAGGCGTGAGCATCGCAAGAATCCGAATTACGAGGCAGGTAGCAATGATTGGCGTAAGAATCGCGAGTTTATCGAATATACATCTAGCAGCTTGACAACTCGACTTAGCCAACAATTCCTTTATGGACGTTTCGAGGTTCGTGCGAAGATCCCTGTTGCCTCAGGTTCTTGGCCAGCCATTTGGCTGCTGGGCAATAAATGGGAATGGCCCCAGAATGGTGAAATCGATATGATGGAATACTACATTAAGGACGGTCAACCCTCGATTCTTGCCAATGCTTGTTGGGGCTCAGCTGAGCGATGGAAGGCTGTGTGGGATTCTGTAGTTACGCCTTTTTCTCATTTTACAGAAAAAGATCCTGCTTGGGCTGACAAGTTCCACATTTGGCGTATGGATTGGGATAAAGACTACATCCGCCTTTATCTTGATGATGAGTTGCTGAACGAGATTGATCTCTCAAAAACTATCAATGGAGGCTACAACGGCAATACGGAGAATCCCTTCTCCAACACCATCCTAGGCTTCAAACACTATCTCCTCCTCAACCTCGCCCTCGGCTCCAACGGCGGCGAGCCTGATATATCCCAATTCCCTCTAAAATATTGCATCGACTATGTCAGGGTGTATCAATAATAATCTCTCAAGTCTTTATATAACCCGAAACTTAAATAAATAATATGGTACTGCCTGATAATAATAGAAACAATAATCGTATTCTATTTTTGGATATAGCAAAGATCGCTGTTACCTTTTTGGTAATATATGCTCACCTATATTCTACGTGGTCAGTTGAACGACTATATATTTACTCTTTTCATATGCCGCTGTTTTTTATTATTAGTGGTATGGTACATAAATATAAAGGCTTCATACAAATTCAGAAATATGTGAAAACAATTCTGATACCAGCCCTATTCTTTATGGCATTATATGATATTATCATGATTATTCCATTTCATTTAGGATATGAAACCAAATGGTCTGGTATAGAACGTGGGTCTAATATACTCCAATCTTTAAGGAATGTTCTTATTGATAGTCGTAGCGAAAAGATTACAGAAATAAAAGGAAATAATATATGTTGGTTTCTGTTTGCTTTGTTTTGGTGTAAAGTCTTTACAGATTGTATTAAGAAAAAGAAGTATTTAGTAGTATTTTTAATAATCTGTATGGTTTTTATTCTTGCTTGGTATCTACATGATTCCATTTTTTATCTTGTTCAAGGCATTATAGTACTACCATTCTATTATGTTGGTTATTTATATAAAGAAGATATTCTTAAATTTATGACAGAAAAACGCCCCTCGCTTTTGTTCCTAATAGCTATGGTATTCTTTTCATTGAATATATTTCTGACTGTTATTAATGGAAGGGTTTCTATTATTGGACATATGTATGGAAATCTCAATGTACCGTTTAATCTCATCGTTTTCTACGTGAATGCCTTTATTGGTAGTATGTGCGTGCTTTGTCTTGCATCTATTGTTAAAATTAAAAGTTCTTTTCCTCAGTATCTTGCCAATGCTCTCATCTCTGTAGTCGGATTGCAATACTTCATTATTCATCCATACATCTTTTTTGTTGGTTTTGATCAGCCATTTATCATATCTTTATTTGTTTCGATTTTTATTTTTGTTTTATGTTATCTTGGACATACGATAATAATGCATCTGTGTCCTCAAATATTTGGGAAAAACTATGGATAGCTATTCAGCGCTTGTACTTCACTCCAAATAGATAATGGCCCAAGAAGGGGCTTAGACGGATGATGTAACTGGCAAGTAAGGTTATTGCCAAGACAACGAGGGCGATGGCAAGAATGACGATGAATTCGATGAACTGATTATCGGATGCTTGCAAACGCTCAGCATAAGGTATCAAGAAACGAGGCAAGAAGAAATAGTGCAATAGATAGATATCTAAGGTTCTCGTTCCTACGTATTGCAATGGTTTGGAGAGGTGGATCTTCTCTAACCATGGACTAAAGAGGCGGAAACAGGTGAATATCATCCACATACCAGAGATGCCTCCAGCAAAGAATCGGAACATCTCGAAATAAAGGTTATCCCTATGGGCTGTAGAAGCTATTAGGAAGAATACCACAGCAACTACCGGCAAAGCAAAGGGATGATTGGTCCATCGGATAAAGGCCTCGAAATTGCGACGTATCCAGGCTCCTATATAAAAAAAGAGGAAGTATCGCCATAAGGTAATACTCATAAAGCCAAGGGCGTCCAGCACATATTTCTGTGCGCCAGCTGCAGAAAGATGAATCTCATTGTAATATCTGGCACAACAGAATGCTGCCAAAGCAATAGCCAATGCTACCCAATGGCGATAAATCTTTGGAATACGAACAATCAACAGATAGAGCACAAAGAACTCGAACAGTACAAATGTAAACCAATAACCACCTTTTAATGTGCCCAACTGATGGAAGAACTCTGGCGGAGGTGCAAGAAGCAACAAGAAAATGAAAGTTGGAAGCAACTGAACCATCGCTTTATGGCGAATCACATCTTTAAATGGTCGTTGGGCGATAGGCTCAAAAAGCCAACCACTGATCATAAAGAAACAGGGCAGTCGGAAGAGGAAGAACACACGATTAAATCCCATCAAGGGAGCATCCATACAGAAATAGCAGATATGCGCATAGACTACGAGAATCATCGTAAATCCTCGCATCGCATCAATGTATCCTATCCTCATATATTTTCTGAATTAAATACGACAGAACAATCATCACAGGAAACACCAAGCCCACCATGTATAACCATTTGAGGTTAATGTCAGACGGATTCCATATGAAAAGAGCCAACCGATAGAAAAACCGATGGAACATATAACAAGCCATACTTGCATAACTTACAAGATAGAAGAACCGATGAGCGCCTAACTTGCTAAGACCATCACAAACAAAAAGAAGAGCAAATACCCCAATGGCACCAACTGCCATTTGTCTGGATGTTGTAGATAATAATGAATAATTTACGGATATAGCAAATAACAGCACAAAAAGCAATATGACAAACGTTTTGATGGCACCCCCATAAAAATGATTGAGTTTCCAATCAAAACAGGAGGCAGAAACCACCCCTACAAAATAAAAGAACACATCAAAGACAAAGCGATTGTCAACGGAAGGAAACAAGAAACGTAATACTAAAAGAAAAGAAAAGATAGACAGACAGCCTAACATTCGCCATTTCAACTCACGTCTTGATACCAAAGGCGTTACTAAATAGCACCACATGATGACAGGTATATAATATAATGTCAAGGGTTTAGGATCGACAAAAGGAGAAATACACAGTAAACCATTCCATGTGGCTTTTGTGCTATTAAAACCAATAAGCCATAATACAATGGAAGCGATTACAAATAAAGGGAATACTCTTAATATACGCTTCTTGTAAAATGTCCAGGCATCTGTATTCCCCTGTTTTCCGAAACAATATTTTCTGCCTAACAGATAACCAGAAACAAAGGTAAACAATCCAAGACAGGCATGTGCCATAGCAGTACATGCCGGATCATAAAAAGGAGAGCTACCTTGGGGATATATATATCCATAGAGATGGAAAAACGCAATCAGGTAGGTCATGCATATTACCCTGACAACATCAAATCTGTATTCTCGCATTCTTTTTTACTATTTCGATGATTATTATTCTCGATTTCTAAGCCAATACATCAATTCTTCAAGCATCCGCTCATCATAATGTTGGTATCCCCAGCCGTGTCCCCCCAAAGCATACACATGAAGTGTAACTGGACGTCCTTTAGCACGCATCTCGTCATAAAAGCGGACTGCATTCTGAGGATTTACATTATTATCATCACTCGACACGGCAATATAAGCAGGAGGCGTCTTTTCTGTAATATGTAGTTCATTACTATACTGATTCTCCAATTGCTCAGAGGCATTTTCGCCCATCAGATGATCATGCGAGCGCTTATGGGTCAGTTCTTTCTTCATTGAAACGACAGGGTAGAAAAGTATGCCGAAATCTGGACGAGAGGAGACATTTTTGCTTACCATTAAGGTTGAGGCGAGATGTCCACCAGCTGAGAAGCCCATTATTCCAACGTTGTTTCTATCATATCCCCATTCCGCAGCACGTTTCCTCATCAACTGAATAGCTTCGGCCCCATCTGTCATAGGGACCTTGGGATCTTGTTTAGGCATTCTATATTCCAGCATCGCCACTGTATACCCCTGACGATGAAAGAACGGAAACCACAAATATCCCTCATCCCATTTTTCCAGATAGCCATATCCACCGCCTGGGCATAATATGATGGCACCTCGTGCATGGTTATCCTTGGAGGTGGATAAGACATGTAAAACGGCACCATGGGGCAACTGAACGTGATCAATAAAACACTCGAATACTATTACCCCCACAACGATGAGTGTGAGTATTCCTATTGATATATAGATTAAAACCTTCTTCATTTTTCAGCACATTTTTTATTACGCACCGATAGTCCACTTCAACCACTTATATTTATTAAAAATGTATGATAATAATAAGGGCGGGAAAAAGCCAATGGGAAACAGCAGAAATGGTCCTATCATCCAATGGGCTTCAAACCACTGGTGCAATACTGGTATGGTAAATACGATATCCATTGCCATTTGATTAAAGATATAAAGTCCCATACTGAGCCGCTCGACTTCACGAACAACCTTCTGAACTCGGTCTGACATAGTATCCTTACTCAGAATAACCAATAATTCGATGCAGATGAGATAAGCCAAGACTGTCCTGATCATTAGGACAAGCGTGTAAGGCAATGGGATGGGATACCATACAAAAACGAACAACCCCAATATGGCAAAAGGCAAGGTCATATATGACCAGTTGGGCAGCATCCATGCAACACGAAGTTTTGCACAAAGATATCCGATCATGAATGCGGGGAAATAGTACAAGATTTTATTAATACAGAGGAACTCGCCTGCATATACATAATTAGAGAACACAAAGCCAGAAATAAATCCCATGACAATCAAGGATATACCGACTTTACTTGTAAACTTGACTCTTTGAGCATTAAGAAGCTGAAAAATCACAGTGAGCGTAAACACGCCGAACAACATCAACAGGAACCACAGGTGTCCGATGCCATATAACAACTTTGACCACGTATTCCAAGGCCATATGATGGCCATGGGTATTCCCCAAAACAAATAAGGTATCAACAAACGTTTGGCCTTAATCCTAATTACCTCTGATGGATGTTGGTATTTATTCCTGTAAATATACAAATAGCCATAAAGATACCCTGAGATAAAAACAAACATATTCAGGTCTACGACGTCAAGAAAGTAAGAAACCTTGTGCCAGACAGGGATATCAATAGCATTTACCTTAACCCATTTGCCATTGTAGAAGCATAGGCTATGGAAGGCAACAATCATAGTCATTGCCATAACACGCATGATTGAAATCTCGTTGAATCTGACAGATTTCTCCATATTAATTTGATAATACTTTCACTCTTTGGTTATAATCTCTAATAATCTCAGAAGCAATACAGGAATCCAATAAGTGATAGCCCAGATTACCAAGGTGGACGTGGTCAACTTGGTATATCTTTTCTGAATAATTGTGATTTCGAGGTAGCCAGTGATTGGCAGGAATAAACAATACGCTATCACCAAGTTGGGTTTCCTTTAACATCTGACTTAGTCCCTTGCGAAAAGGAGTGATGTCATCCTCAACAACTCCATTGAAATAAGAGTAGATGCGATACAGAAATCGTTGTCGTTTCCGATTAGTGTCCAGCCATTCCCCCATTTCAAAATCAGGGATTTCCATGACAACCGGACGGATATTATTGGCAAGCAACAATCTGATGATCAAGCGATAATTACCGGTATAATAGGATACTGGACGCTTTTTCCAAGTATCATTAATGCCAACCATAACCACACAATAGTCTGGATGCTGTTCCAACAAAGGCTGTGAGTCTGTAAACATATTATAATAGACTTCCTTACTTTTCGCGCCACCCTTTCCCCAGCTCAAACATTTGACAGGTTTTGTTGTCAATCTGCCACCATATTGTTGAAACAAAGTATCACAGTTAAACATTTTATGAAATTCTGCCCAACTATCACCAATCACAACCACCCGCAAGGTATCATCTTTTGGGCGAGGCCCTACATCATAGAAAGGTCGTTCTTCCGCGACACCGAATTCTCTGTCGACAAAAAGAACCACCTGATACACAAAACAAATGAGCACAATTAGAAGGGCTAATGACCACCACAGCCATTTCTGCCTTCCAAACCTAACCATAGATCTATATACCTTATAACAATCCATTACGTTTAATGCCTTCAAGTCGCTTTAAGTTGCAAAAATATATAAAAATTTGGAAATACAAAACAATTCTGATAAAAATAACGTATTTTTGTAGCATGAAAGAGCGGATTAGCTGGATAGACTGGGCCAAAGCACTCGCTGTTTGTTGCGTAGTATTCTGCCACCTTCCTCAATTACAGGAGTGGTATTATTACCGCTTTCTTCAGGCCACCATCATTACCATATTCTTCTGGGCATCAGGTTATTTAAAGAAAGATCGTGGCAGTACTCGCGAAAATTGGTGCAAATACTGGCATGGGCTCATTATTCCTTATTTTATATATAATGTGATTGTTTATCCATATTGGTTGCTTAAATACTACATGCTAAATGGTGGATGGCCCGATATATTGACAGCTATGAAACCTATATATGGCGCATTGCTCTTTGAAAATGAGAATACATTTTGCGAACCTCTCAATGGTCCACTATGGTACTTACCTGCCATTCTTATTATGCATATACTTATTGATTTGTGCAGGAATACCCGTTATCAACATCATATTATGATTACACTCTGCATAGCGTCTTACTTCATCTATGCAGCCAACAAACAATACGATTTTCTGCCAAACCTGACTTTTATCGGTATCATTAGCAGATTGCCTTTCTACTATATAGGATATGTGATGGGACAGAACAAATCATTCCTAAGTCTCAACAAAATGAGAGATGTTGTCCTATGCTTTTCACTTATAGCGTTAAGTATCCTTTTCTTTCAATGGCACATGCAAACCTTCTATTCAGGAGATCATATGCTACACATTGCCCTCTTCTACCCCGTCAATCTCTGCTTCCTTTTCGGAGCACTCTACGGATGCAAGGCTCTTAACAATATCAAAAGCAACATTATTACCAACCTCAGCGTTGGAACCCTAGTTATTATTGGTCTCCATACAGTACTAATAACTATGGTCAATTACACCTTCGAGCATCTATTTCATTTCGATAGCAGAATTTGCTATCATTGGTACACAGCCCTCCCAACAGCCCTCATTATCTGTATTATCCTCTATCCTTTTATCTTATGGGCAAAACGTCATTTTCCTATATTATTGGGAAGAAAAATGTCTAAAAACTTGTAAGATTCAGAGGAAAACACTATTTTTGCAAACAAAATCGGACAATAATGGAAGAAAAACCTGGCTTACAACTAAGTATCATTGTCCCCGTCTACAACGTGGAGAAGTATATCCGTTCATGTATGGAAAGTATCTTCCGACAAGAACTTGATGAAGACTGCTTCGAAGTCATTATTGTGAATGATGGTACAGAAGACCGCAGCATGGAGGTTATCCAAGACATCATTGAGCTACATAAGAACATCATTGTTATCAATCAAGAGAATCAAGGTTTATCCGTTGCACGAAATAATGGCATTGCCATGGCAAAAGGAGAGTATATACTCATGCCAGACTCTGATGACCTGCTAATTGAGTATAGCTTAAAACCATTGTTAGAGAAAGCGATAGAGACCAAGGTTGATTTAGTCGTTGCAGACTATACTGTTATGACAGATGAAGAAATTGAATTTGCAAATCATTACCCACAGGAACAAGAAACAAAACTTAATTATACAGAAAAGAGCGGTTTGTTGTTGTTTTTAGAGGACTTAGACCCACTTCAAGGTTTTGTATGGAGAACACTCTACAAAAGAGTTTTTCTTCAGAAAAATCATCTATTATTCTTCCCAGGTATCACATACCAAGACAGGCCATTCACGCATGAATGTTATTTGAGAGCCAGCAGATGTATTAAGGCATCTCATTTATTATATATATACAGGAAAGGCCATGCTACAGCGGCATCTTTTGCTCTGACAGAGAAAAAAGCTAAAGACTATTGTATAAGTATCGCATTAATATGGGAATTGAAAAAGATACCATACTTGCCACAAAAAGCATTACAGAAACTGGAGGACAATGTTTCCAGATGCTGTTCCATGCTCATGACCAGGGTATCTCACGAAAACAATGACTATGCATCAAGAAATCGAGTCATCGATTTTTTCAACAAGGTAGCCCACCAAATCCACCTTAGAAATGGTTTTAAACAAAAGATTTATTTCTTCATGATCAAGAAGATGCCACACACATTTATCAACTTGCGCTATTTATATGCAAAAATCTATGAAGAGAGAATTCGTGTTTATCTCAAACACCTTTTTATCATATGACAGAAATACGGCAATTACAACTAAAATGTTTGGAGATTCTTGACATCGTGATCAAAATATGTCAAGAACACCATATCAATTATTCGCTATGCGGAGGTTCTGTTGTTGGCGCACATCTATACAAAGGTTTCATTCCGTGGGATGACGATATCGACCTGATGATGACACGTGATAATTATAATCGTTTTATTGAGATAGCAGAAGACCATCTTCCTAAAGGATTTGCCATTTGGAACTATCAAAATGGTAAAGATACCTTTGGCATTAACTATACAAAGATTATAAATGAAAACACGACCTTTGTTCAAAAGAATGGTAAGGTTACAGGAATCTTTCTCGATATTACTGTGTATGATAAAGTCCCGGAGAATATGCTTAAGTATGTAGACTTATTTTTATACAAACGTGCAATGACAATAAACACTGGCAGACTTCCTGGTTCTGGATTTAAAAACACAATAAGAAATATTATGCTATGCACTCTACTATCTAATAGAATAAAATACCTTAAGTTTTTTCAGAAAACTGTTGAACTAATCAGTAAATGTAGTAACCATTACACATATAGAGAGTTATTTGGAGCATTCTACTATATAAATATGTTTTCATATAAGTCCACGATATTCGAAAATTACATAAACATTGTATTTGAAGGCAGAACTGTTAAGATTGTCCGTGATTACATAGAATATTTACAAATAAGATTTAACAGGACAGATTTTAACGAACCGAAAGACAAGCAAGTTCCTTCTCATCTCGCATACGTTGATTTTGAGATGCCATACAAAGAATATATTCTAAAAAACAGGTCAATAACGACCAACAAATAGAAGATTGTAAAATGAGGCCTCTTTCAGAAATATGAAAATAGCATATATCTACTCCACATTCGCAGCTACAGGCGGAACAGAAAGGATGATTACAGAGAAAGTAAACTACCTTTCTGAACGTCTTGGCTATGATGTAACAGTCATTACATGCTTTCAACACGAAGATGAAACAACCTATTTTCCTATTTCCCCAAAAGCTAAGCAAATTAACCTTTGTATTCCTTGGTATTCACAATATAAATATAAATATCCTAAAAGGTTATGGGTTAAATGGCGAATTAATAAACTCATGCAAACAAGTCTAAATCAGGTCGTGAACCAATTAAATCCTGACATTCTGATTGGAGTGTCTAGATTTAAAGCAAATTACATTAGTAAAATAAAATGCAATGCCATAAAAATCATAGAGTGTCATGAAGTAAAATATAACACGATGCTATTTTTCAAAGAGAATCATACATTTCTCATCAGAGTCTTTCTGAATTTATATAAATACACCTATTTTAAAACAATAGAACATCATGCAGACGCTGTTGTAACTTTGACTAAAGATGACAAGTTGTTATGGAAGAGGGCAAAACGAACAGAGGTCATTCCTAATTTCTCAACAATGCGCGTAAGCCAATACAGTGACTGTACGTCTAAGCACGTAATTGCAGTAGGGAGACTGACCTGGGAAAAAGGGTTTGGAAGATTAATACAAATATGGAGTATTGTATCTGCCAAACATCCTGATTGGTATTTGGATATATTTGGAGAAGGAGATATGTATGACACCCTAAGAATGCTCATAAAAATGTACAATGCTAATAATGTTGTATTTCATAACTTTACTCCCAATATCAGCTTAGAATATGCATCCAGTTCTATTTGTGCTGTTACATCCTATTACGAAGGGTTTTCTCTTGTTTTACTTGAGGCTATGAAGCATGGCGTTCCATGCGTAGCATTTGATTGCCCTTTCGGTCCAAGAAATATCATCAACGATTCATATTCCGGTTTTCTTGTTGACAATGGTGATATCAGAATCTTTGCCAATAGGCTATGCCGATTAATTGAGGATGAAAAACTCAGAAAACAGTTTTCAAAGATTTCTTTAGAAGAATCTAAACTCTATGACATTGATATCATTATGAATAAGTGGAAACTATTATATGAGCAACTGCTCAATGATAAAAGATAGGTTTGTTTATCATTTCAGCCATGTGTCCTTATCTATTTTCAAATATCCCTTAAACAATTCAAGATCATCCTTCGTGGTTAATTTAATATTCTTATCAGAGCCCGCTGCGAAATAAAGAGTCTCCCCCAACTCCACCATCATAGTATTTGTATAGGACGATCCATAAATACCAATTTCCTTTTCGAATGCCTCATGATAAGCCCAATCTAACTTCTTGAATTGATAAGCCTGAGGGGTCGAGACACGACGCAAGGTCTCACGCGGAATATATTCCTTGGTATTCGAGTCATCCTCCGGATTAACAATAAAAATCTGCTCATTATAAGGTAATGAGGTCACAGCATTACCATATTGTTTAGCCTTCTGAATAACATCTGTTAGGACTGTTGCATCCACCAAGGGACGAATACCATCATGTATAATCACAATATCATCATTATCGGCCTTATCTTCTAGATTGTAAACACCATTTCGGATACTTTCCTGTCCTGTTTTACCACCAGATACAACCCACTTCAGTTTAGTGATGTTAAACTGATGAGCATAAGCCCAAAGGACGTCATGCCAACCTTCAAGGCATACTACTTCAATAGCATCAATCATAGGATGTCTCTGAAATCCCTCCAAAGTATAGATGAGCACTGGTTTATCATAGACATTGATAAACTGTTTAGGGATATCCTGCCCCATTCTATTTCCTGATCCACCTGCGATAATAATTGCAATATTCATAGACATAATTTTATGATTCAAACAATTATTAAATTAACCCATGACTTTTTTTATTCTTTCTACAACATATTCTGAAGCATGACCATCATCATAACTGCGAAAGTACTTATGCATAAAACTATCTAATCGATCTTGGTAAGCATTCAAATCAAAATCCCCAATTATTTTATTCAGTTCTTCATTTGAACGCCCCATAGGGAAGGGGAGATTAAAAAAAATGGGGCGAACTCCGCCAGCATCCTTAATATATTCTTCTAAGTCCAAAATAAATAAAAATACAGGCTTTCTCATGATAGCAAAATCCATCATCATAGACGAGAAATCCGTAATCAACAAATCAGATAACACAAGAAGTTCCTGTGAGTCGGCATAAGAAGAGCCATCAATCACATCATTATCATATTGAAATATACCACTCCTACCAGCAATACCTGGGTGTAATCTAATTATTAGTTTCCAATCTTCTCCTGTTTTGTCTCTTAAGATCTGAAGCAATTTATGAGCATTTATTTGGTAAACATCAACATTTCCATTCCTTCTGAAAGTTGGTGCATAAATCACTATCTTTGAATCCTCCTCAAATCCATAGCATTTCCTTAATTTTGCAATAGTTTCTCGGGTATAATTAAAAAAGATATCATTTCTAGGAATCCCCTTCATAAATATTTCACCATCATACCAGAAAGAATCTTTTATCACCTGTGTCTGGAAATCACTACCTGAAAGGATTAAATCAGTTATAGATGAATCATATTTACTATCTCGCACATAATCATCTGGTAAAAACTTCTCAATATCTTTTTCTATATATTTAACGCCAAAACCTCCATGCCAAGTCTGTATATAATACTGCGACTTCCTCTTAGAATATGGCAATCTGCCCTTTGTGTTACTGATAATAACACGAGCTGTCGACAACTCATAACGAGATTTCAAACTATAGAACTTCACCTTTCGTATTTTGCTTGGGAAAGAATCATTCATATCATAAACTAGCCATACGAGATCATATGGCAAAGACTGACGCATTATTTCCTCTGCAATATACTTGGGACTATCACCATACCCATGCCCTAAGAAATTAACAAAGATTATTTTGTTCTGTTTAGGCAGGACAGCCAAAACAGAATTAACGATCTGACCAAATAAATATTTCAAAATCATAACTACAGTCATTATAAATTAAATGGAACGCAACTTCAAATACAAACCAGGCACTAAACTGAATAATAGAGATACCATTATTTGTTTATATCCATTCATAAACCATATATCTGGGACTCTTTTCTTTAAATCTGCAACAATTTCATCTTTATAAATATACACATTTTTGTTGTGAGATATACACCAAAGTTCAAAAGAGAAAGTTGAAAAAAGATTATCCATTAGCCTTCGATGTATTTCTTTATTTATGCATTTCAACTTTTTAAGTTCCCATATTCTTTCAATAACCTTATTCAGATCCATGGCTTTTTTCTTATCCATATTTGATGTTATTGAGCTATGCCCCATCCTATATAAATAGAAAACGGTATTAATTCTCACACATGTATGCGCGGTCAAATAGCATTCTGGAGTAAAAGGAATATCCTCATAACAAATCCCCGGAATGAATGTTAGATTATTCTGAAGAAGAAATTCTCTTCTGTACATAGTGCGCCAAACATAATTTTGGCTTGGGTCCAAATCTTCCATAAACAGTTTAAAGCCTGTCTTGATCACAGGACTAGCGTATTTTTCATCTTTTATATAATTAAGAATCTCTTCGTCTGTTAATTTTAAAAAATCTGCAACAACCAAGTCTGCGCATGATGTGTTAGCAACTGACAGCAATGGGTCAACAGATTCTTTGACTAGCACATCATCGGAATCAACAAAAAGGACATAATCCCCTGTCGCATATGACAATCCGTTATTTCGAGCGCATGATAGCCCTTGGTTCTCTTGATCAATACGTATTATATTATTATGTTGAGTACAAATATCCTGTATTGCTTCGAAACTTTTATCCTCTGTTCCATCATTAACTAATATGACCTCAAAATCTTCGTCAAGGAGATTCTGACCATATATGGAAAGAACACACTCTCTTATATATTTCTCAACATTATATACAGGAACAATAAAACTCAGTTTCTTCATAAATAAAAAAACGCCAATTACAATATCTTATATATATATTCCCATTGTTTCATAACAACATGAAGTTGACGTGTTGCTGCAAATTCTCTTGCCGCTTGTCCCATTTCTTTTCGCTTTTTTTCATGAATAATCATCCATTCAATTTTTGCAGACAAGTCTTCAACATTACCATCTTTTGACAAAAGGCCATTAACACCATCCTTAATGATTTCTCGAGGTCCACGGGGGCAATCCATAGAGACACACGGAACGCCACAAGACATTGCTTCGACCAAAACCAACGAATAAGCTTCATGTTCTGAACATAGAACGAGCATCTCACTACGTTTATACTCATCATAGATTGCATTAGTTGATTCATGTATTACAACTCTACCTTCTAAATCCATCGATGATATCTGTTTTAGCAGATTATCTTTTTCGTTACCTTCACCAAAGATATCTACATGCCAATCTGGATATTTTCTCGCAATCATTGAAAAGGCTGTTATCAGTCGGTCAATACGTTTCTCATGATTAAAACGTCCAACATAAATAATACGACCATGATCCTTTGGTATATCATCAATTACATCTGGATAAAAAGTCAATGGATTGGGAATAACTGTAACATTATTAAAATAATATCTCCAACAATTTGCATCACCTTCTGTCAATGTTACTAGCTGTGCGCACCTTCCCAGACTCTTAATTGTCTGACGATAATACAGTTGAGTTAGTTTGGCCTTTAACCATCCCTCAGATGTGCCAACTTTCCGCATTACATAGTCGTATGTATTATGGAATTCTGCAATTACAGGCACAGGATTTACGGAATCAATCACAGCTCCCATCAGCGTCTGCCAGTCAGATGCCAGAACAACGACCTCAGGTTTAAATTCACGGACAACCGAACGTAGGTTATTCCTAAATTGTTTTTTTAGATGGAAATATAGATAGAGATGTTTGAGAGCCGAATACTTAGACAAGGTAAAGAAACGACAATCCAAATCTCTATACTGTACAGACGGATGAAGTTCATAAGGGAGAGGATGATCACCCTGTTCATAACTGACAAGCATCAGCTGATGGCCTTCGTTAGCCAGATAATTTGCCTTATCGGTAATGACACGTTCTGCGCCTCCGACTAATGCAAAAGACCGATGTATAATCAGTATTCTCATCCCACTTATTTATTTCTTAAATTTCCATGGCATTAACGTCACCTCAGCCTTACGCACGAATTTCTGCCCAAAGATTTTCACTAAGAATGCACGACTACGATAATAAGCCTTTGCCTTAGGAGAGAACCATGAGTTTTGGTAATGGTGAATGGCGTATGTATATGGTGTAATCTCTACCTCTCGAGAGTCAAATACCTTTGGAGAGAAGAATGCATCATTGAACTCCAATACCTCTTTTTGCATATCCAAATTTCGGATGTTCAAACTATCCTCTAAAGAAAGGACTCGAACAGGTTTTATCTGCTCAATCTGGCGAATCATAATATCAGGTACGGTTTGGATATTCAAACTCCCATCTTCATTGATGAAAGGGCGATCTTGGTAATAATCCAAACAAGCTTTTATCCAGTCGCATCCTTTTTCTGCACCCATAATGGCAGCTTCGGGTGTCTGGGCTTTTTCAGCTCCCATAAAATACGGGAGATCAAGCAAATCATTGAAACTCTTCAATACCTCAACGTCGGAGTCTAAATAGACGCCTCCGTAATGATAAAGGGCATAGAAACGAATATAGTCTGCTGCAAAAGCATATTTCTTCTTTTCAAAAGCCTGACGAACCCAAATGGATGAATTCAGATCGAAACGATGAGTGTCCCAAAGCATCACCTCATAATCTGGAAGATACTTTTCCCAGGTTTTAAGGCATCGGGCTATCTTTGCAGGATATGGATCGCCACTCAACCAACATAAATGTATAATTTTAGGTATCATGATGCAAAGATAAGTTTTTTATTCTAAATACCAAAACAATAAGCTATTTTTCTTTTGTCAACTGCTCAAATAACTGTTTCCATTGGGGAATTATATTGCTTGCGTTATATCGACGAGAAGAAACTGAACCAGCCCTTCCTAACTTGAGTCGCAAGGATTCATCCTCCATCAAGAGACATACCTTGTCTACGAAAAGGCGGATATCACGATTAGGAATTAAGAAGCCATCCTCTCCATCCGTAACAATACCTGAAGGGCCATAAGGGCAATCAAATGCCACCACAGGCAAGCCACAACTCATTGCCTCAGGAATAACTAAGCCAAAAGGCTCAAACAATGAGGTAGAGACTAAAACAGAGCTCTCCCGATAACAATCAAGGATATGCTCCGTTGGTTGATGAATCACAATATTCATACTCAATGAGCGTACTTTATCTTCAAGCTCTTGTCGCTGCTCGCCCTCACCATAGATATGTAATTGCCAATCAGGGAATTGGGGCTGAATCTGTTCCCAAATCTTAACCATTTCCAACGGACGCTTTTGATAATCAAAACGACCCACCCATATCACCCGTTTATTTTCAAGTGTAGAAACAGCACCCTCATTAAGATGTACTATGTTTGGAATAACAACCACATGAGAATGGACTTTACGCCATTCTGTTGCATCACCTTCGGTTAAAGAGACAATGACCTCGGCTTTTGAAAGGGCCTTCAAATAGTAATGCTTATACCATTTTCTCTGTAACCAGAATCTTCCGTCTTCAATAGTTCGTAGACATATAGAATGAGATTCCACCACCAAAGGAATCGAACCTTTCAACTTTACCAAAGAATCAATATTGTCGGCAGTTGTACAAACAATTATATCAGGTTGAATTTGTTGGATACGTTCACTCAAATGTTGTTCATAAATACGTTTCAGTTTCTTTGCGATCCATTTTCTATTAACAATATTGTATTGATATTGCTGATGAAAACGGATATTTAAATCTTCTATATGTACTTTATCTTCCAAATAATAGGGTATTGGATGATTGCCTTGGTCAGATGTTATCATATAGACTTCATAGCCATATACAGAAGACAAATAGTTCATCTTCTCTACCAAGACCCGCTCAATTCCTCCCCAAACGGCAAGCGAACGAAAGACGTATAGGATTCTCATTGGGGTTATTTGTTTTTGACAAGATTATCCTCAGTATCCTCGTAATGGTCTTTCTTATAAAATATACGAGTAATTCCCCTACCCTGAATCTTGACATGCTGTACAAAACTCTGCCATAAGGATTGGGAGCCAATCGTACCATAGCCCGTAACAGGACGAGCATCTCGATTATACAAAAAAACGATCTTTCCAAATGGCTTTAATGATAAGGCCAGCGAACCATCTTCACCACGACGGATATCTGTACGAATCTTAACCTGACGGGCATAATCTGCATTGAATGCAAAAACCATTCCTCTGACACACAACTCCGGACGCTTGAAATGCTGGACAAATAGGAACATATCACGGATTAGTTCGAACATAAACAAGCCGAATCTACCATGTTGTTTGTCAGGAAAGAAGCTCCAGAATGAACTAACGCAAGACACATCCGGTTTTTGAAGTTTCGTCATCATCAGATCTACATATTTCGGAGGATAGAATGTATCTGCATCAATACAAAAGTGGTATTTACCCTTTGCATGATCTAATCCACACTGACGGGCAAAGCCTGGGCTCTGCTTACTCTCATTATAAAATGGAAGTCCTAAACACTGATAAACTTCTTCTGTCCGATCCTTTGAATTATTATTAACTCCAAAAATCTCAATTGGATATTTCGTCTGGAGTTCACTCAATGACCAAAGACAAGAAGCCAATCGTTTCTCCTCGTTATAAGCAATTACTACTACAGAAATCAAGGGATCTTCACTCTGTTGACGAGCAAGCTTTCCCTTTATCTCATCAAGAGTAGCATCTGGAATCTCAACAAATGATTTTCCGTATATTGACAGATATTTATCGTACCAGTTCGCCATTATTCATAACTGATTTGTGTGCGAAGATACGCATTTTATGGCATACTTCCAAATTTTATATTAACTTTTTCATTTTACCAAGAGTCCAAATGGTAGTTACACACAAAAAAGAAGGCAGTTTCCCGAGAATATACAACAGAATATTACGTAAACGAGAGTGTTTAAAACGGCAAATCTGGCCCCAAGTTGCAGGATGGGACATCATTGCTTTAATTTCCCTGTTTGATATTGAAGGATGTATATCTTTTCTTCGTTTCAGAATATTGCAAGCCATATAGAAATCGGTCATTACAATATTATAACAACGATGAGGGAAATACACCTTATTATTTAATATAGAAGAAGTTTTCTTCAGATGATCGATAGCTTTGACATTCTGCATAACCTCATCCTTGGAGATGTTCTTACGTTGTTGATAATGGGATAACGAACCTTCTCGGCAGAGATAGGTATATGTAATATCTGGCAACAAGACTGCCTTAGAGATATATGTTACCAAATCAAAAGTAAATACGAGGTCTTCCCAGTAATCAGTATCAATAAAGCAGAGATGATTCTCACGCAACAACGAGGTTTTTACCAAATAATTACATGCAGAAGCTTGAATGCCTGCATATTGTCGATAGGCATATATTGCCAAAGCATCTTTCTCCAAAAGTTGTAATGACGGGTATTGATATACAGTCCGCTTTCCTGAGGTTTCTATTTTCTCATAAGAACCAAAAGCTATCTCTGCATCATACTGACGGATATTTTGCATCAATAAGGAAATGGTATTAGGTGCTATTAGATCATCAGAATCCATAAAATAGAGGTAATCACCTTGTGCCTTTTCGATGATCTCATTACGAGATTTTGACACGCCCAAATTATCTGTATGGGAAACTATATGTATATCCTTACCTCTTGGATGAGAAGTCAGGAGATCTCTGATGATATCTATAGTACCATCATGACCTGCATCATCTACAATCAGAAACTCTATTGAGAAATACGATTGAGACAATGCGGACTCCATAGACTGCTTGATACAATCAACAGACTGATATACAGGTATTCCTATCGTAACATCGTAATTCATGAATGCTTCACTAAATCATCAAATAAGCATTTCCATTGATTCGCAACCTTATCAATACTATACCTTTGAGAGTTCTCGTATGCCGCTTTACCAAATTGGTTTCTTAATTCTTGATTCTCGATCAAGGAACATAGTTGGTTTGCGAGTCCATTTACATCGCCCACGGAAATAAGATAGCCATCCTTACCATTGGTAATGATTTCATCGGGTCCCATCTTGCAAGAAAAAGCAACCACAGGAACACCACACGACATGGCTTCTATAATGACAAGACCAAAACCTTCAAAACGTGAGGTCAAAGCAAATATGGAACTATTCAAATATTCCCGACTGACATCATCAACGGGACCATTTAACTCTATTCTATTTTCATCCAATCCTAATGTATGCATCTGATCTTCGAATGGTTTCCTATCTCCCATTCCGTAAATAGCAAGAGACCAGTCGGGATGTTTCTTTTCAACCAATGACCAAGCCTTTAACAACATATCGTAGCCCTTTTGATAGGTATATCGCCCTATCGTTATGACACGCTTAGATTGAAGAGAGGATTTCTCATCGACTGAGAAAGGTAATGGATCGGGAATAACAACCACATTTGATAATTCTGGCCATGCAGCCTTACTCTTTTCCGTCAAGACGACCAACCTGTCCAATCTCTTTAGATTTCGGACAAGATTCTGCATCCACATCTTGGCAAAGAGATTCTTAAGAACATTTGATTCATTAGATTCAAAATTCCTATAATTCTCTCTATTCACATGAAGTTCACCTATTTTCTTACTACCATCTTGAATGCTAGTAATAAAGTTGATTTCACGACGAAGCATACTAATTGTAAAGTCTGGGCGAATACGCATTAATTCTGCTTTTAGCAACCGCTTGAACTTTGCCTGCTTCTTAAGATATAAATATACCTTTTTAAGGAATGAGGCTTTCCATAGTTCTTCAAAATCAAGTTCGAAGTTAACCACCTTTACTTTATCAGATAAAGGGAAAAAGGAGGAGCGTCCTTTACCTTCTGTCACAATGATAGTTACATCATATCCAAGTTGCTCTGCAAAATAACTTGCTTTTACGGAAACAATACGCTCCACCCCGCCAGCAGAGTACAAAGCAGGTGTACAGTATACTATCTTATATTTAGCCTCATTCATTTAATTCAAGGACACGAATACTCGGCAAATGTACTAATTATTATTTGAAAAAACAAATAATCAGCAAAATATTTGGCAATTATCAAAAAAATATCTACCTTAGCACAAAATTTATGAATAATCTGTTGTGATGAAAGTATTGTTTCTCATATTTCACGGATTTGACCCCAGCAATGGTATCAGCAAAAAGATATCATATCAGTTGGAGGCTATAAGGTCTTTAGGGCATGAAGTTCATATCTGCTTCATGTATGAGAACAATAGCAAGAAAAGGATTGTTGATGATACTATTATTGCCGATTATGGAAACGGAATCAGTAGCAAAATCAAGAAAAGAATCGAGTTTTCTTCTATCACAAAGTATGCTATCAACAATCATATAGACTTCGTATATATCCGATCTAATCACAATGCCAATCCTTTTACCATACGTATGGTGAAGCAGATGAAAAAGGCAGGGATTAAGGTGGTCACGGAAATACCAACCTATCCATACGACTCAGAATATCACGCTCAAGGAATGGACAAACAGATATTCCAAGACAAGATATTCAGGAAAAGCCTTGCCAAACAATTGGATGCTATCGTGACTTTCTCTGATTATGATGAGATTTTCGGTCAAAGAACCATAAGGATTTCAAACGGCATTGACTTTAATAGCGTTAAGATGAAGTCGGTTGTCAATGACACATCCAAAGAGATGAATCTGATTGGTGTGGCAGAGATTCATGAATGGCATGGTTTTGACAGAATCATCAAAGGATTAGCAGACTATTATTCCAAGCCACAAGCGTATATCGTTCGATTCCATTTAGTGGGTTATTTCTTCTTTAGTGAGGATGAGAAAGAGTTCAAGAAGTATATTACGGATCATCATCTGGAAGAATATATCATACTGCATGGCAAAAGACATGGAACAGAGTTAGACGAGCTCTTCAATCAATGCGATTTCGGGATTGGCAGTTTAGGGCGACATCGCGTTGGCATCCAGAAGATCAAAACACTCAAAAACAGGGAATATGCAGCCAGAGGTATTCCATTTGTTTATTCAGAAACTGATAGTGATTTTGATCAAAAGCCTTATGTATTGAAGGCCCCAGCTGATGAGACACCTATTGATATCAATAGCATCATTCAATTCTATAAAGGATTATCTATGACTCCAACAGAAATCAGAGAGTCTATCAATGATCTATCATGGGAGAACCAAATGAGTATAGTTTTTAAGAACGTATTTGAATCATGAAGAGGGTCTGTTTTATAGTCGACAGCATATTCTCCATCGGAGGCGTGCAGAGAGTGACAGCGGTAATTGCCAAAGAATTGGCAAAGGACTACGATGTCACGATTCTCACCTTTGATAGTATTGACAGAAAAAACGTTTCACTATATGGTCTCGATGAAGTAGATATTCATTTTCAGTTTTTCTCATATCCATCAGTAGTAACTATATGGAATAAACTATGTAAGGCATACAGTGGTTTCTATCAAAGATACAGGCCCGAATCAAAGATAGCCTCGAACCTATATGCTCACAGTTCTTTTCCATATCCGCTCAGGAATGCATTGACCAAGAAACTCAATGAAGGGAATTATAATATTATCATAGGTGTTCATGCGCCATTGGCTGGTAGGTTAGCAACTATGAAGAAAAAACTTCATGGTGCAACAACCATTGGTTGGATTCATAATTCATACGAAGCGCTTTTTGGAAATACTTTTAGATATATTGGTGCTTCCAGAAAAAGGCACTATGTGTATCAGTTCAGAAAATTAGACCATGTTGTTCTGCTATGTCAGCATGATGCTGACAGTTATTTCCAATATGACCAGGAATTCCATCCTACGGTCATCTATAACCCCTTAACATTACAACCCGGAGAGCTATCTTCTGGAACAAGTAAGCGTTTCCTGGCAGTTGGTAGATTCTCACGACAGCATAAGGGGTTTGATTTATTAATCAAAGCGTTTAATATCTTTGCTCAGAATAATTCTGAATGGTGTTTAGACATCGTTGGAGAAGGACCTGAAGGAGAATTATATAAGAAACTGGTAAAGGAATACCAACTTGAAGATAGAGTCATTATTCATCCTTTTACAGACAGAATTCAGGATTATTACTCAAATGCACAAGTATATGTATTGAGTTCCAGATGGGAGGGTTTTGGACTGGTGCTTGTTGAAGCTATGGCTCATGGATTGCCTGTGGTATCATCTGATTTACCTACAAGCAAAGAACTTATGGGCGATTTCGGCATTTATTTTAAGAATGGTGATATTGAGGACTTGGCACAACGATTAGAAGATGCTACGCATGTTGACTGGCAAGCAAAATCGAAAGAGGCATTGATTATTGCCCAACGATTCGACATTCATCAGATCATTGAACAATGGAAGCTAATAATAGAATAAGATATGAATAACGAGGCGGTTAGAGAGAGGTTTAAGGCAAATCCTAAGTGGAAGAAATTCCTCGACTGGGTGATTATGAACCAGGTGGAGACGAGACCCAGATGGTTTGTCAGGATGTTGGCTCCGCTGTACCAGCACAGGGGAAGGCATTCGGTGATTCACCATTCGGCTCGTATGGATACCCCACCCTACAGAAAGTTCTCATTAGGTGATTATTCGGTAATAGAATCGTTTGCATGTATCAATAATGCTGTGGGCGATGTGATCATTGGCGACCATACGAGAGTGGGACTTCATAATACCATTATCGGCCCTGTAACAATAGGCAGTCATGTGAACCTTGCTCAAGCCATTACTGTGACAGCTCTTAATCATAACTTTAAAGATACGAATAAGCGGATAGATGAACAAGGCATCAGTACAAATCCCGTCACGATTGAGGATGACATATGGATTGGCGCTAACGCTGTGATTCTGCCTGGTGTAACCATAGGACATCATTCTGTAGTAGCAGCTGGGGCTGTCGTTACCAAGGATGTACCCCCCCACTCGCTCGTGGCTGGTGTTCCTGCTAAAATCATGAAACAGATATGAGAATAGGTATAGAAGCACAAAGGGTATTCCGCAAGAACAAGCACGGCATGGACTATGTGGTGCTGCAGGAAATCAAGGAGTTGCAGTTGATGGATACGAAGAATGAATACTTCGTGTTCGTTGCTCCAGGAGAGGACCGATGTCTGGAGGACAGCAAGAATGTGCATATAATAGAAATAGGTGGAAACTTCTATCCTCTTTGGGAGCAGTTCACACTGCCTCGTGCAGCAAAAGAGTTGGATCTGGACATCCTTCACTGTACCAGCAACACGGCTCCTATCAAATGTAAGATTCCCCTGATTCTTACACTGCACGATATCATCTTCCTGGAACCAAGGGATAAAAACAATAAGTCGCTCTACCAGAACATGGGATGGTTGTATCGCAGGCTCGTGGTCCCGAAGATTCTGAAGAAATGCCAGAAGATCATCACTGTTTCAAACTTTGAGAAGCAGAACATCATGACGAAGTTAGGCATCCCTGAAGAAAGGATGGCGATGATTTATAATGGCTACAACGAGTGGTTCCGACCTGCACAGGACATTCATTATACCTATCAGAAGTACATTGATAATCCTGGCTATTTCTTCTTCCTTGGCAATACAGATCCCAAGAAGAATACGGAACGAACGCTGATTGCTTACTCCAAATATCTGGAAGAATCAGATGTAAAGCGAAAGTTGTTGATGGCTGACCTTGACCATGATTACCTGGACGGTATCATTGAGAGAAACCATATAGAGAACATCAGGAAGAATGTGGTGATGCCTGGTTATATTGTGAACCAAGATTTGCCTGACATCTATAACAGTGCTTTTGCTTTCCTGTATACATCGCTCCGTGAGAGTTTTGGCATCCCACTGTTAGAGGCAATGGCTTGTGGCACACCCGTCATCACATCGAACACGTCATCGATGCCAGAGATTGGAGGACCGAATGCTATTCTGATTAATCCGGAAAATCCTGAGGAGATAGCAGAGATGATGCTGAAGTTAGAAAACGAGGATATCTTCTACAGAAAGCAAGAACAAGTGGGACTGGAAAGGGCCAAACTCTTCTCATGGCGACATACAGCAGAACAACTGCTTGAAGTATATGATAATGTATACAAAAGAACCTCCAAGAGATAGCACTAAAAAAGGCCGGTAAGAAATTACCGACCTTCTTTTATTGTTAGTTAATTGTCTTATGCCAATGTAACTTTCTCTCCGTCGTTAGCGAGCTTACCCTCCTTGAAGAGCCAGCCGAGACCGAGAAGAGTTGCCTCCTCAGAGATCTTTGCAGCCTTAGCAATCTCCTTAACGGTGAGAGCCTTACCTGCTGCTGCCAGTGCCTGATAAACATCTCCTGCCTTGAAACCTGCATTCTCAGCATTTACTGCGAGAGTAGCTTTTGCTGCAGCCTTAGGAGCTGCTGCCTTCTTCACGGTTGTGGTCTTCTTAGCTGCGGCTGCCTTTGTCTCAGTAGCCTTCTTAGCTGTTGCTTTCTTTTCTGCCATAGTTCTTTAAAAATTAATACTTTATTGAAGTGATACTTCTTTTAATCAATACTAAATCAAATCTTTCGTGTGCAAAATTAACACTATTAATTCAGACAAGTTATTGATATTTAAGTATTTTTGGCAGAAAGCGTTTTATTCTTGATGAATGTCAAGTTGCAACTGCAATTCCTCTAGCTGTTTCGGGTCCAACTCACCAGGAGCATCCAACATCACATCGCGACCACTATTATTCTTCGGGAAAGCGATGCAGTCACGGATACTATCGAGACCAGCCATCAGACTGACGAATCGATCCAAACCGAAGGCGAGACCTGCATGGGGAGGTGCACCGAACTTGAAGGCATTGATGAGGAAACCGAACTGGGCCATCGCACGCTCGGGGGTGAAGCCGAGAATCTGGAACATCTTCTCCTGGAGTTTACCATCGTGGATACGAAGTGATCCACCACCCACTTCGACACCATTACATACGAAGTCATAGGCCACAGCACGAACCTTTTCTGGAGCCGTATCCAGCAGAGGAATATCATCAGAATTTGGCATGGTGAACGGATGGTGAGTTGCCATCAGGCGCTGCTCCTCATCGCTCCACTCGAAGAGTGGGAAATCTACAATCCAAAGGCAAACAAACTTATCCTTATCGCGAAGTCCGAGGCGATCACCCATCTCCAGACGAAGCGTGCAGAGCTGGATGCGGGTCTTGTTAGCATTGTCGCCAGAAAGGATCAGTACGAGATCGCCATCCTTGGCACCACATGCTTCCTTGACCTTAGCCCAAACCTCAGGGGTATAGAACTTATCGATAGATGACTTCACAGTGCCATCCTCATTGAACTTCACATAAACCAAACCCTTAGCACCCACCTGAGGACGCTTCACGAAGTCAGTGAGTTCGTCGAGTTGCTTGCGAGAATAGTTAGCGCAACCAGGCACACAGATACCACCGATATAAGCTGCATCATTGAATACTGGGAAAGTGCCAGTGCCCTTCAGCTGATCCATCAGCTCCACGAACTCCATACCGAAACGGAGATCGGGCTTATCTGAACCAAATCGACGCATAGCCTCATGCCATGTCATACGCTGAAGTGGGGGAAGTTCCACACCACGTACCTCTTTAAACAGATGGCGAGCCATATCCTCGAAAAGCTGCAGCACATCCTCCTGCTCTACGAACGACATCTCACAGTCGATCTGGGTGAACTCAGGCTGACGATCAGCACGCAGATCCTCATCGCGGAAGCACTTGGCGATCTGGAAATAACGATCGAAACCAGAAACCATGAGCAACTGCTTCAGGGTCTGCGGAGACTGAGGAAGTGCATAGAACTGACCAGGATTCATACGTGAAGGAACTACGAAGTCGCGAGCACCCTCAGGGGTAGAACCAATCAGGATAGGTGTCTCCACCTCGATGAACTCCTTTGAGTCGAGGAAGTTACGAATCAGGATGGTCATGCGATGGCGCAGTTCCAGGTTCTTACGAACAGCATTACGACGAAGATCAAGATAACGATACTTCATACGGATGTCATCGCCACCATCGGTGTTATCCTCGATAGTAAACGGAGGTGTGAGACTCTCGCTCAGCACATTCAACTCTTTTACCAGAATCTCAATATCGCCAGTTGGCATCTTGGGATTCTTACTCTGGCGCTCGCTTACCTCACCCTTTACCTGGATACAAAACTCACGGCCCAGTTTGTTGGCACGTTCGCAGAGTTCTGCATCGTCGGCCTCGTTAAACACCAACTGAGTCAGGCCATAACGATCACGAAGATCGACGAATGTCATGCCTCCCATCTTACGACTACGCTGAACCCAACCTGCGAGTGTTACCACACTTCCTGCATCGGAGAGACGAAGCTCTCCACAAGTCTTACTTCTATACATATTTATTATACTTTTATTCCTTTTGAGCTGCAAAGGTACATAAAAGAGGTGAGAGGGGAGAGGTGAGAGGTGAGAAAGTTTTGTCCTTTAACTCCTTTTAACTCCTTTAACTCCTTTAACTCCTAATTTATTTCGTATCTTTGCATCGAAATTTAACAAAGAAAGTTTGAATATGAAAAAGATTGTATTGATGACTTTACTTCTGGTGTGTGGTCTGACAACAGCTATGGCACAGAAGCCAGCAGAGATTAAGTTCGACAAACTGACCCACGATTTCGGAACCTTCTCTGAGAAGAATCCTGTGGTGACTTACACTTTCACCTATACCAATGTTGGCGAGCAGCCCCTGGTGATTAATCAGGCTGTGGCCAGTTGCGGATGTACTGTTCCTGAATACACCAAGACTCCCATTCAGCCAGGTGAGCAGGGACAGATCAAGGTGACTTATAACGGCACAGGTAAGTTCCCAGGTCATTTCAAGAAATCGATTACCATCCGAACCAACGGAGTAGTTGAAATGACAAGACTCTACATTGAAGGAGAAATGACAGAATAACAGAAAGCCCGCCACGAAGGCGGGCTTTCTTATTTAAAAGGCGTAGCTAAAACCTACAGCTGAATATTCCTTGAATTGCCAATAACCTAAGTCGTCATGATATAAGCTGGAGTCATCGAAGCGAGGATAGAGGAACAAGTTGGCTGAGATATACTTAGACACTCTCAACTCAAAGGTATTTTCCCACTCTATCAGACCACGTTTGTAAGAAGTAAAGGCATAAAGACGCGTCTTCCAGGTTACCACATCATTGATCTTCCAGACAAGATCGGCTGTCATGTGAGAGGCGAACTCCAGATTATCATGATCGCCCTCATCCAGTCCATTGGCCGGGCCTAATGCCTCACGACCCACATACAAATAGTTGAGTGAGAGTGGTGAGAAGTTCAGCGAACCCGTCAAACGCTTATTCTTTGTTGCCACCTTATAATCCATACCAAGACCAAGGTTCAGGTTGAATGGCGACATAAAATCAGAATAAACCTTCTTGTCATTTGATTTCAAGCCCTGGGTAAACTGGGTATAGGTCAAAAGCTGGAATGTATAGTACCAATTCTTAGCTGCTTCGAGTCCTACCTTGCTGGTGAAACGTAACAGGTCCTCATTTGCCTTGAACCTATGGACTGAGTCATCACGGGAATTGAGGAAGCCCAGTTTCATCTCCAGTTTATTATCCCACTTCCACTTGTTCTTATTATCGTAATTGGCCTCTAAGGTCAATGAGCCAACGGCAGAATAGTTACTTTCGCCACCCTTATACCAGTTTTCTGACACATAGTTCTGCATAAACTGCAGATAGCCATCGCCCTTCTTGGTCCAAAACTTGGGCTTCTGCACCATCACCTCTGTGGGGATATCCTCAGGCACATCGATCACAGGCTCCTCCACCTTTTCCACCAGTTCTACCTTATTCACAATAGGCTGTTCGAAATCCTTAATGATTTCGCCAGACTCCTGAAGCTCCGTCTCTGTAGCTTTCACCAGATCAGGACGATTCAGGTAGATATTCAACAAGGCTTGATCGATAGCATCAGACACCACATCCTTGCCTGCATCCTCGGAGTTAAGCGACAAAGTCTTATCAGCCACATTGTGATAAAACGTCATTGGGGCAAACAGACGATAATAACGTCCGTCCACACTATCGTTTGGCTGGGCGGCCCTTGCGCTGAGCGCAATGAAAGCCGCGAATAATATGACTGTTTTTCTCATAACTGAGTGCAAAGATAGAAAAAATAACTTAGATTTCATTGAATTAGGAGATTTTTTTGTACCTTTGCACCTTGATTATTCGCGTACATTAATTATAATAGCAAAAATAGAAACAAAAATCAAATAGACAATGAACAAAGACACTATCATCGGCTTCGTTCTCATTGCACTGGTGCTCATCGGCTTCAGCTGGTGGAATCAGCCTTCTGCAGAGGAGATCGAGGCTGCACGTAAACAAGACAGTATCGCAGCAGCAATTAAGGATAACGCTGCCAAACAGCAACAGGCTGACGAAGCAGCCAGGAAAGCTCAGGCAGAAGCAGCTGCAAAAGGCGACAGTACAGCTCTTTTCTTCTCAGCACTCAATGGTCAGAACCAGAACGTGGTGCTGAAGAACGACAAGGTGGAGCTGACTTTCAGCACCAAGGGTGGTACCATCAGCAAAGCCATCATCAAAGGATTTGAGAATCTCGAAGACGGTATGGACGTAACACTCTTCGACGAGAAGACCCAGCAGATGAACTTCATGTTGGCTGGCAAGTCGGAGAACATCATCACCAAAGACCTTTTCTTCACGCCTTCGAACATCACAGACTCCACACTCACCATGACAGCCCAGGCTGGCAATGGCGGAAGCATAGTTTTCAATTATGTGTTGGGCAAGGACTATATATTGCACTTCAGTCTACAGGCTAACGGATTACAGGGCATGTTCGCTCCCAATTACCAGACAGTAGACATCGAATGGGCAGACCTGGTTCGTCAGCAGGAGAAAGGTTTTACTTTCGAGAACCGCTACACCTCAGTAACCTATAAGAAGAACCAGGCTGGAACCAAGAATCTGGACGAGAGTTCTGAAGAGGTTGACAAGCAGATTGAAGAACAACTCGACTGGGTGGCTTTCAAGAACCAGTTCTTCTCAGCAGCATTGATCTCAAAAGACAACTTTGCAGCCAATGCTTTGCTGAGCAGCATTCCGCAGCAGAAGGGGTCCGGCTATCTCAAGCAGATGGATGCCAAACTCAAGACGGCCTTCGACCCCACAGGTGTGAAGCCTTCTGAGTTCGAGATGTATATCGGTCCCAACGACTTCCGTCTGATTAAGGATGTGGAGCAGCAGAGCACCTTTGGCAAGGATCTCGACCTGGAGCAGCTTGTTTACTTAGGTTGGTGGCTGGTACGCTGGATTAACCGTTGGTTTACCATCTACGTGTTCGACTGGCTCACTTCATGGGGCTTTGGCATGGGTATCGTTCTGATTCTGATCACCCTGTTACTGAAGGTCATCACCTTCCCGATGGTGAAGAAGAGCTATATGTCGAGTGCCAAGATGCGTGTGCTGAAGCCGAAGCTCGACGAGGCCACCAAGCAGTACGACAAGCCTGAGGACTCGATGAAGAAGCAGCAGGCCATGATGCAGATGTATTCGCAGTATGGTGTTTCACCTCTCGGAGGCTGTCTGCCTATGCTGATTCAGTTCCCTATCTGGATGGCCATGTTCTTCTTCGTGCCGAATGCCATCCAATTGCGTCGTGAGTCGTTCCTATGGATCGACGACCTCTCGACCTACGATCCCATCATCGAATGGGGCACCCAGATCTGGGGTATTGGCGATCATCTCTCGCTGACCTGTATCCTCTTCTGCGTATCGAATGTGCTTTATAGTTACATGACCATGCGCCAGCAGAAAGACCAGATGGTAGGTCAGCAGGCTGAGCAGATGAAGATGATGCAGTGGATGATGTACCTGATGCCAGTGATGTTCTTCTTCATGTTCAATGACTATAGCTCAGGTCTTAACTTCTACTACTTCATCTCGCTGTTCTTCTCAGCTGCCATCATGTGGGTGCTCCGCAAGACAACGAACGACGAGAAACTGCTCGCCATCCTCGAGGCTAAGTACAAGGAGAACAAGAACAATCCGCAGAAGAAAACCAGCGGACTTGCTGCCCGTCTGGAGGCTATGCAGAAGCAGGCAGAGGAGATGCAGAAGCAGCGTATGAATCAAAAGCGATAACAATATGAAGAAGCTAACAACCTTAGTTGCCTTAGTGGCTCTGATGCTGCCAGGTAGCGTAAAAGCAGATAACGACGTGAAAATCGGAAAGCAGAATATCAAGCTCGAAAGCAACCTGATGACCCCTGAGGCCCTTTGGGCCATGGGGCGCATTGGTGCTGCCGAGGCTTCGGCTGATGGTAAGCAGATTGTTTACCAGGTTGGCTATTACAGCGTGAAAGCCAACAAGAGTCAGCAGAAGATAGCCATCATCAATGCTGATGGTACAGGAAACACCACGCTGACTACAGGTCAGAAGAGTGAGACTGATCCTACTTGGTATCAGGGCAAGATAGCCTTCCTCACTGGTGGACAGCTCTGGACGATGAACCCCGATGGTTCTGATCGCAAGCAGATTTCGAAGACCTCAAAGGATATCGAAGGATTCAAGTTCTCGCCTGATGGCAAGAAGGTAATTCTGCTCCACTCCATCGATTTCCACGAGGTGATCAAGAAGAACCCCGATGATCTGCCTAAGGCTTCAGGTCGCTTGGTAACTGACCTGATGTATCGCCACTGGGACCACTATGTGGAGTCGATTCAGCACCCCTTCGTGGCTGATGTGACTGAGGATGGCATCAAGGATGGCATCGACATCCTCGAGGGCGAGCCTTACGAGTGTCCGATGGAGCCATTCGGTGGCATCGAGCAGTTGGCTTGGAGTCCTGACTCAAAGACCATCGCCTACACTTGTCGCAAGAAGACGGGTCTGGCCTATTCCATCTCGACGGATTCTGACATCTATATATATATAATAGGTACGCGCGAGACAAAGAACCTCTGCAAGCCCGAGGGATATAAGGATCCTGAGGTTGATCCGACCACCTCTCTGAGGTATCAGAGTGTGAACGCCAAGGAGAATCTCGTGAACAATGTGGGCTATGACACCAACCCTCAGTTCTCGCCCGATGGCAAGTACGTGGCTTGGCTCTCGATGGAGCGCGATGGCTATGAGGCCGATCGTAATCGCCTATGTATCTACAACTTAGCTACTGGTGAAAAGAAATACATGTCAGAGTCGTTCGACTCAAACGTTGATGATTTCGTTTGGAGCGACTCGAAGGATGCGATGATCTATTTCATTGGCGTTTGGCATGCAACGGAGAACCTCTACGCCATCAACTGGAAGGGTGAATTGAAGCAGATGACCAACACATGGGATGACTTCGGATCGATCCACCTGATGAACAATGGCAAGCAGCTGCTGATGGAACGTCATAACTTCACATCGCCTGCTGACCTCTATATCGTAACCCCCAACTTCAAGAAGCCTGAGAACACGCAGATTTCTCAGCTTACCTTCGAGAATAAGCACATTCTCGACCAGTTGGCTAAGCCCACCGTTCAACAGCGTTGGGTGAAGACTAGCGATGGCAAGGAGATGTTGACCTGGGTGATTCTGCCGCCTAACTTCGACGAGACGAAGAAGTACCCCACTCTGCTGTTCTGCGAGGGCGGTCCTCAGAGTCCTGTTTCTCAGTTCTGGAGCTATCGTTGGAACTTCATGATCATGGCCTCTCAGGGTTATGTGGTGGTAGCGCCCAATCGTCGTGGACTGCCTGGTTTCGGACAGGAGTGGCTCGAGGAAATCTCTGGCGACTGGACAGGTCAGTGCATGAAGGACTATCTCGCAGCTATCGACGATGCTGCTGAGAATCTGCCTTATGTAGACAAGGATCATCTGGGTGCTGTAGGTGCTTCGTTTGGAGGTTTCTCGGTTTACTATCTGGCTGGTATCCACGAAAAGCGCTTTAAGGCTTTCATTGCCCATGATGGTGCTTTCAATCTGGCAGCCATGTATACTGAGACAGAAGAGAATTGGTTCTCGAACTGGGAGTACGACGAGGCTTACTGGCATCGTCCACAGTTGCCCAACGCCAAGGAGACCTACCACAATTCGCCACATAAGATGGTTGAAAAGTGGGATACGCCCATCCTCTGCATTCATGGCGAGAAGGACTATCGAATCAACTATACCCAGGGTATGTCGGCCTTCAATGCTGCTCGCATGAAGGGCATTCCTGCCGAGTTACTCATCTTCCCCGATGAGAACCACTGGGTTCTGAAGCCCCAGAATGGTGTGCTGTGGCAGAGGACCTTCTTCGACTGGTTGGACCGTTGGTTGAAAGTTTCTGACAAGTAAAAACGCCCCAAAACAGCCCGAAAAGTTTGCCCGGAGCAAAGTGGAGGTTTACTCGGAGTAAACCTGGACTTTCCTCGGAGTAAAGTCGGACTTTAGTCGGAGCAAACCTATAGACAGAAAATATAAAGAAATAATATAATGACTCAAGCAATTCAAAAAACTTTACGCGACTCCGCCGGAATGAGGTGGACCGCTTTGCTGCTGCTCGCACTCGCGATGTTCTGCAGCTACATCTTCATGGACATCCTCTCGCCCATCAAGGACCTGATGCAGGAGACTCGCGGATGGGACTCTACGGCATTCGGAACAATGCAGGGTTCGGAGGTGTTCCTCAACGTGTTCGTGTTCTTCCTCATCTTCGCTGGTATCATTCTCGACAAGATGGGTGTTCGTTTTACAGCCGTACTCTCAGCAGCTGTGATGCTGGTGGGTGCTTGTGTGAAATGGTATGCCGTGAGCGAGAGTTTCATGGGTACAGGCCTCGAGGCGTGGTTCACGAACAACCTTAACTACATTCCCGTTTTCGATGAGTTGGGCGTGAGTCCTTTCTACGAGGGCATGCCTGCTTCCGCCAAGTTTGCTGCTTGCGGATTCATGATTTTCGGATGCGGATGCGAGATGGCAGGTATCACCGTTTCGCGTGGAATCGTGAAGTGGTTCAAGGGTCGCGAGATGGCGCTGGCCATGGGTTCTGAGATGGCTCTGGCTCGTCTGGGTGTGGCCACCTGTATGATCTTCTCGCCTTTCTTCGCCCGCTTGGGTGGCGAGGTAAGCGTAAGCCGTTCAGTAGCCTTCGGAGTAGTGCTGATGTGTATTGCACTAATCATGACCATCGTATATTTCTTCATGGATCAGAAGCTCGACAGTCAGACTGGCGAGGCTGAGGAGAAGGACGATCCGTTTAAGGTGAGCGATCTGGGTAAGATCCTGACAGACAGCGGTTTCTGGATTGTAGCTCTGCTCTGCGTGCTCTATTATTCAGCTATCTTCCCCTTCCAGAAGTATGCTGTGAACATGCTCCAGTGCAACCTCACGCTCACAGCTCCTGATGCTGATTCGTTCTGGGCTTCATCGAGCGTTACCATCGTTCAGTATGTCATTATGCTGATTGTGGCTGCTGCAGGTTTCGCATCAAACTTCCAAAAGAAGGCCAACCTGAAGTATGGTCTGTTGGGCCTCTCAATCGTGGCTCTCATCACCTATTGTTATATGGGTTACATGCGCCAGTCGGCTGAGTCGATCTTCGCTGTGTTCCCCTTGCTGGCTGTGCTCATCACACCTATCTTGGGAAGCTATCTCGACCATCACGGAAAGGCTGCATCGATGCTCGTTTTGGGAAGCATTCTGCTGATTGCTTGTCACCTCACCTTCGCCTTCGTACTGCCAGCCTTCAAGGGTAGTCCCGTTGGTGGCATCATCATCGCTTACACCACGATTCTTGTGCTGGGAGCCAGCTTCTCACTGGTGCCTGCTTCACTCTGGCCTTCTGTGCCTAAGTTGGTGGATGCCAAGGTGATAGGCTCTGCTTACGCCCTGATTTTCTGGATTCAGAACATTGGTCTCTGGCTGTTCCCCCTGCTCATCGGCAAGGTGCTCGACAAGACGAATCCTGGCGTAACTGATCCCACGCAGTTCGACTATACGGCTCCGCTGGTGATGCTCGCATCGCTTGGTGTGGCTGCCCTCATCCTCGGCTTCGTGCTGAAGGTGGTGGACAAGAAGAAAGGAATTGGACTTGAATTACCCAACATAACTGAATAAGACTACAATGATGAAAATAGGTTTCGACAACGATAAATATCTGAAGATTCAGTCAGAGCATATCCGCGAGCGCATCGCCCAGTTCGACGGAAAACTGTATATGGAGTTGGGTGGCAAGCTGTTCGATGATCACCATGCATCTCGCGTGCTGCCTGGTTTCAAGCCCGACTCCAAGCTCCGCATGCTTGGTCAGTTGCGCGACAGCATCGAGATTCTCATCGTGATCAGCGCTGAGGATATCGAGAAGAACAAGGTGCGTGCTGACCTGGGCATCACCTACGACGAGGATGTGCTTCGTCTGCGTGATGAGTTCATGCGTCGCGACTTCTTCGTAGGCTCTGTAGTGATTACCCACTACAACGGACAGCATGCTGCTGATCAGTTCCGCCATCGCCTGGAGCGCGAGGGCATCAAGTCGTACTTCCACTACCCCATCGATGGCTATCCCCACAATGTGGAGCTCATCGCCAGCGACGAGGGCTTTGGTAAGAACGACTATGTGGAGACCTCTCGTCCGCTGGTGATTGTAACGGCTCCTGGTCCTGGAAGCGGCAAGATGGCTACTTGTCTCTCTCAGCTCTACAATGAAAACAAGCGTGGCATCCGTGCTGGTTACGCCAAGTTCGAGACCTTCCCTGTATGGAACCTGCCCCTGAAGCATCCTGTAAACATCGCCTACGAGGCTGCCACAGCCGATCTGAACGATGTGAACATGATCGACCCCTTCCATCTGGAGGCTTACAACAAGACGGCTGTGAACTACAATCGCGACATCGAGATATTCCCTGTGCTGAATGCACTCTTCGAGGGCATCTATGGCGAGAATCCCTATAAGTCGCCCACGGATATGGGTGTGAACATGGTGGGATTCTGCATCTGCGACGACGATGTATGCTGCAAGGCTTCGAAGGATGAGATTATCCGCCGTTTCTACGATGCTACTAATAAAATGGCTGATGGCGCTGACAATGAGAGTGAGGTGAACAAGATCCGCATGCTCTTCAATCAGGCGAAGATTACAACTGCCTTTCGCCCTGTTACCACAGCTGCTTACGAGAAGAAGATCGAGAGTGGTCATGATGCTGCAGCTATGGAGCTAGAGGATGGCACCATTATCACAGCCAAGTCCTCGCCCCTGCTTGGTTGTAGTGCAGCCCTGCTGCTCAATGCCACCAAGCATCTGGCAGAGATCGACCATGAGGCGAAACTGATTCCGCAGAGCCTCATCGAGCCCGTTCAGAAAACAAAGATTGAATATCTGGGAGGCAAGAATCCCCGTCTGCATACTGACGAGGTGCTCGTAGCCCTCAGCGTGCTCTCCACCCATGACGAGAATTGCCGCAAGGCTCTGGCCCAATTGCCAAAACTGCGTGATTGTCAGGTACATACCACAGTGATGCTCTCGGAGGTGGATCGTAAGATCTTCAAGAAACTGGGTTGTGGTTTGACCTGCGACCCTATGAAGAAAAAGTAAATGTGAATAGGTGAAAAGGTGATTACATGACAGAGGTTATCCGACAACGACTCAACGACTCACCTGTCGCCAGATGGACAGTACTCTTCATCGTGGCCACAGCCATGATGATGGGTTACTTCGTCAACGATGTGATGTCGCCCCTCGAGACGTTGTTGGAGGCCCCACGTAGTCAGGGTGGACTTGGTTGGACACCTAGCGACTACGGATTCTTCTCAGGTTCAAGCGGACTGATTAACGTCTTCCTGCTGATGCTCTTCTTCTCGGGACTGATTCTCGACAAGATGGGCATCCGCTTTACAGGCGTTCTGGCTTGCAGCCTGATGGTGGTGGGAACACTATTGAAACTCTATGGCGTAACTACCGACTTTGGTACTGAAATCGTCTCGTTCTTTGGTTTCGAGTTGCCCATGTCTGTGGCGGTTTCCTCTTTTGGCTTCGCCGTGTTTGGCGTTGGCTACGAGATGACAGGTATTACCGTCTCGAAGGCTATGGTACGTTGGTTTACTGGTCATGAGTTGGCTCTGGCCATGGGCATCCAGTTGGCTATGGCTCGCCTTGGCACAGCAGCAGCCCTGAGCATCTCTGCCCCCATTGCTCGCCACTTCACCTTATCGACACCTCTGCTGGTATCGGTGGCATTCCTCATCATCGGACTGCTGGCATTCCTAGTGTTCTGCGTGATGGATCGTCGATTAGACAACCTTGGGAATTCTAAGGAAGCATCTGATTCTTCAACGGATTCTTCAGACGAATTCCGCCTTTCCGACATTCTCGTTACCTTACGAAATCCAGGCTTCTGGCTGATCACGCTTTTCTGCGTGCTCTTTTACTCTGCCGTTTCACCCTTCCTGAAGTTCTCCACCAAACTCATGGTGATGAAATATGGTGTCGATCCCGATATCGCAGGCTTCTTCTCGTCGATAGCACCATTCGGCACCATCCTGATGACGCCACTTTTCGGATTGGTTTACGATCGTTATGGTAAGGGCGTGACACTCGTCATCACAGGAGCCTTGATGCTTACCTTCGTACACTTCGGATTCTCATTGCCTATCCCAGCAGGATTTGAGGGATACGGCGGAGGTTCCGCTGTAGCCATCGCCCTGATGGTGATTCTTAGCATTGGCTACTCATTGGCCCCAGCTGCCCTGTGGCCCTGCGTACCCAAGATAATCCCCCTGAAATGTTTAGGCACAGCTTACTCGATGATATTCTTCATCCAGAACTTCGGGCGTGCCATCATACCTATGTTCGTGGGCAGAGCCAATGAGACTGACCCCACCTATACCACATCCATGCTCATCTTTGGCTTTACAGCCCTAGGTGCAGCCCTCACCGCCGTTGCCATGTTCTACGTCAATCGCCAAAAAGGCTACGGCCTACAATTGCCTAATATCAGAAAATAACAGCGATATGAAACGAATTCTTTTACCAGTAATCACGAATCTAACGCTGTTTATTATCTCCATTTTCCTACTTGGAGCATTCGACGTAGCTTACCACTACCACCTCTTTCACGAAGTAGAGTTCTCCGACATCATGAAGGACTTCACGGAGATGATCTTCATGGCATACTTGATTTGTGTGTGCTCATATTTCTTAAGGAAGATCCATATGAAGGTATTCTTCTATGTCGTGCTGTTTATCATCTACACATTTAATTGCTATCTGCTTTACCAGTTTAACTCTGATATCGCACCCAACATCATACTCCTCTTATTTGAGACCAATAGCAAGGAAGTATCAGGTTTCTTCCAGAAATACTTCTTTACCCCTGCCACGTTTAAGACTGTCGTCATTGTGGGTGTGCTTTTAGCCCTAACCATCCTTGGCGAGCGATTCAATAAGCGAATCACCAAGTTCGCTTCGAAGACAGCCTCCATATGTGTCATAGCTGTGATACTTCTGATAGGATTAATTGGAAGTATCGGAACCATCCAGAGATACTGGGAGCTAGCAAGATGTCAGCGAGCATACGATGCAGAAGTGTGGATTAGAAACAAACTCTACTACCACATTATGCCCATGCCAAACCTTCTCTATTCCTTTGCTGCCATCAATCTTGCAGATGCAGACTTAGACTTCATGATTGAGGCGACGGAAAACAGTCTGGTAGATGTTAAACCCGTTGAGAGTGACTCTCTGAACATTATACTGGTGATTGGTGAGTCGTACAACAAATACCACTCTCCACTCTATGGCTATCCGCTTGATACGAATCCTTATCAATGTGAAGAGCAGGAGAAAGGTAATCTTTATGCATTTACCCATGTACAAGCCCCTTTCAACATGACAAGTATCGTGCTGAAGAACGTATTCTGCTGCAATAGCGTCTTTGAGGGTGAGAGATGGCACGACGCCCCCTTCTTCCCCGCCATCTTCAAGAAAGCAGGCTACGACGTGTGGCTTTGGGATAACCAGTATCAGGTAGGTCAGGATCAGCCCTGGAGTTTCACCCTTAATTCCATCTTGTTTAACAAGCAAATCCAGCAACAGTCATACACAGCTATCAATGAGAATTGTTATACCTTCGACAAGGAGCTGATTACTGATTTCGAGAAAAATGAGAAGTCAAAGATGGGTAGTCATAACCTGGTGATATTCCACCTATTCGGTCAGCATGTACCAGCCAGTGCTCAGTATCCCCACGAGAAGAAATATCTGAAATACACCTTCGACGATATTCCCTATAAGCACGCTTTCCTGACGGATATTAGTCGCCAGGAGGTTGTTGACTACGACAATGCCACCCGCTATAACGACGAGGTCATCAAGCATATCATGGATATGTTTAGCGAAACCAATACTGTCCTCATTTATTTCTCCGATCATGGCGAGGAGGTTTACGATTATCGCGACTATTGCGGACGAACCATCTTGGACGAAGGCACCAGCAGCGATCCTAACATCATCAAATACCAAGTAGAGGTGCCTTTCATTGTTTGGGCTAACGACAAGTGGAAGCAGCAGCATGAGACGGAGTGGCAAACTATCGGCCAAGCTGTCGACAAGGCGTTTACGACCGACAACATCTGCCATCTGCTTTTCAATCTGGCAGGCATCCAAACCAAAGAATACAAACCTGAGCGCGATCTCTTCAGTCCGAAGTTCAAACCCGAGACTGAAAAGCACAATGTGATGATGGCGTTATAACCACTTGATCCGAACTACCAAAGGCAGGTGGTCGCTATAGCCTGGTTGATAGCGCATGCCGTTGTATGTTCTTCGAGGCTTGAAGCCTCCGTATTTTCGTTCTTCCTCAAGGAGGAACATGGGGGCATGAATCCGTGCTGATTCCACTTTCTTTGATATCGAAGGCGAGCCCAGAATATGGTCGATGCTCTCCCACTCTCCCTGATAGCGATAAGTGCCGTGTACACCCTCAGGAGCTTCTGCCTGTTGCGTGATATTATGAAGACGATGACGACAGATTCCTTGCAGAATCTCACTCTCTGCGCCATCGTTGAAGTCTCCTGCTATCAGAATCTGGGGCTGCGAAGAAACGGCATAGATAGAATCCACAGCCTCACAAAGACGATCGGCAGCAGCCTGACGGAACGGACGACTATAACGCTCACCACCAAAACGACTGGGCAAATGAACCACAAACACATGGAGCGTATCACCTGAGGCAATTTCTCCACAAGCATAGAGTATATCACGTGTAGGTCGCATCTTCTCCACAGGTGTCACCCTCAAAGAGTAGCTACGGATAGGTGCAAACGAGAAAGGCGAATACAATAGCGCCACATCGATGCCACGAAGATCGGGCGAGGAAGTCGTGAGGTACTCATAGCCTGCATTCCGTAATAGCGACCTGCGAACCAAGTCGTGCATCGTTGAGTCATTTTCTATCTCGCACAACCCTATCAAATCAGGGATGCCTTCATTCGATGTCGAGAGCAGTTCCTGGGCGATGTTGTTCAACTTGCGCCAATAGCGTTTCTTGGTCCAATGGCGCGTAGCCTCAGGCAGATATTCCGAATCGTCCTTCCCTTCATCATGGCGATAATCAAAGAGATTCTCACAGTTCAGTTCAACAAAAGTCAGGGATTGCGCCCTTGCTGGGCTAAAACAAAAATGAAGAATGAATAATGAAAAAAGAACGCTCTTCATTATTCTTTATTCATAGGGGCCACAGCCCGCTTAATCTTCCAACCGATGGAGGCGATAAAGATACTCATCAGGGGCGAAAGATAATTAAAGAAACAATAAGGCAGATAGGTCAGCGTGGCCACACCCAGCACTGTGCTCTGCGTCAGTCCACAAGTGTTCCAAGGCACCAGTACCGAGGTCACAGTGGCACCATCCTCACAGCTACGACTCAACAGACGAGGCTCATAGCCCTTCTCACGATAAGTATCCTTAAACATGGAACTAGAGAGCATAATCGACAGATACTGATCGGCCATGGCGATATTGCAGAAGATAGCCGTTCCAACTGTCGAGGCCACTAACGAAGCAGCACCCCTCACCCAACGGAGAACGATACGCATCAGATCCTGCAACTGGCCTGTAGCCGTCAGGGCGCCACCAAACGTCTGGGCACAGATAATCAGCCAGATGGTAGGCATCATACCAGCCATACCACTCGTATGCACCAGTTCATTCAGCATAGGCACACCCGTCTCGATGTTCGTCGAGCCATAGCACACCTGCATCATGCCCTTATACGAGGCCAGCATGCCCGAATGACCCGAAATCTGCTTCACCAAATCAGGCTGCACCAGCAGTCCTACAATCGCAGCAAGCATAATGGCCATGAACAGCACCACCATCGAAGGCCACTTTCGGGCAATCATGATACCCGTCAGCACTGGCACAATCAATAGCCATGGCGAGATGACAAACGTATGCTGCAGTCCATCCATAAACTCCGCCACATTGCCATGCCCCTGCACATCCATCGTGAAACCTGCTATCAGGAAGATGGTGAGTGAGATGCAGAACGTAGGCACAGTAGTGAACAGCATATAGCGGATATGCGTAAACAACGGCGTGCCCGACACACTCGAGGCCAGCACCGTGGTATCGCTCAAGGGCGACAGTTTATCGCCAAAGTAAGCACCCGTGATGATAGAACCGGCTATCCAGCCATCGTCGAAACCATGTGCCTTTCCGATTCCCATCAAGGCCAGTCCAATGGTAGCCACAGTGGTCCACGACGAGCCAATCATCAGACTCACCAAGGCACAAAGCAGACTACTGCTCACGAAGAACACCTCAGGCCGGATAATCTGCATACCATAGTAGATCATTGTGGGTACGATGCCCGACACCATCCATGTGCCACCGATGGCACCAATCAACAGAAGGATAATGATGGCAGGCGTGCAACTTGCTATCTTATCCGTTAGTTCCTTTTCAAGATTCTCCCATTCCAGGCGTTTTGTAAAGTGGCCTATAAGCACACTCACAGCCGATGCCACCAAAAGCGACACCTGCGAGGCACCATCCAATGTTGCGCTGCCGAATACGGCAACGCAACATGAGATTAATGCGATAAGCACCAAAAACGGGATGAGGCTCATCTATCTAATTTGGTATTATTAGCAGACCTTCTCGAGTCGTTTCATCATGGCGAACATGAAGATGGCAGCCACGAGGCAGACACCCAGGAATACGCTCCAGCATACCCAGAGGGGAACAGCGCCCCAAAGCAGACCGCCAACCACAACGAGCTGGTTACCAATAGCCGTAGCCACGAACCAGCCACCCATCATCATACCCTTATACTTGGGAGGAGCCACCTTCGATACGAACGAGATACCCATGGGCGAGAGCAACAGCTCACCAAAGGTCAGCACCAGATAAACCATGATCAGCAGGTTGGGCGTCACGTCGGCCACATGTACTGCTACAGGATTGCCATCGGGACCCATCTCCGTCTGAGGCATGGGCAGTCCGAATGAGCCAAAGGCCATCAGAGCGTAAGCCACTGCAGCCACAATCATACCATAGGCAATCTTACGCGGAGCAGAGGGTTCCTTACCCTTCGCAGCCAGCGCACCGAAGATAGCCATCGATACTGGCGTCAGAGCCACCACATAGAAGGGGTTGAACTGTTGGAAGATAGGAGCAGAAACAGTTATGCTGCCATCTGCATCGTATGACAGGCAGAGGAAAGCCAAAGCCATACAGATGACAATGGCAGAAATAGCCTTACCCTTACCTGTCTTGCTCTGGAAGAGCGAGAACAGTGCATAAACGATGAAGATCACAGCCACGAGGTTCCATACGTTGAAGCACATGGCCTGCAAGCCCTCAGCCGACTGAGCGGTAAACTCGTCAGCGAAGTAGGTCAGCGACAATCCGTTCTGGTGGAATGCCATCCAGAAGAAGATCACCACGGCAAATACCAGGCACAGGGCCACGATGCGCTGCGAGGTCTCTTCCTTCGACAGCTCCTCTACAGGTGCTGCATCGGCAGCGGCAGCCTTCTTCGTACCTCCCTCCGTATGACGGAAGGTAGAACGGAACATGTAGTAGATAGCAATCGACAGGATCAGCGAGGCACAAGCCACAGCAAACGAGAAGTGATAGGCGTCGTTGCTTGAGTAGCCCAAAGCCGTCTCTGCATACTCCTTGATCTTAATGGCAGCCGTAGGTGCAAACAGGGCACCAATGTTGATGGCCATATAGAAGATGGAGAAACCAGAGTCGCGCTTGTCCTTGTACTTCGGATCGTTGTACAGGTCGCCCACCATCACCTGGAGGTTACCCTTGAACAGACCCGTTCCGAATCCGATGAGCAACAGGGCAGCCAGCATTACCACCAGTGCCGTCGTGTCACCACCAAGGGGAACTGACAACAGCAGGTAACCGCCAAACATGATCATGATACCCGTTGTTACCATCTTACCGAATCCGAACTTATCGGCCATGATACCACCGATCAGCGGGAAGAAATACACTAACATGAGGAACGCGCTATAGATGGTACCAGCCAGGGCGGGCGACAATCCATAGTTGGCTCTCAAAAACAATGCAAATACGGCGAGCATCGTATAGTAGCCGAATCGCTCACCTGTGTTGGCCAATGCCAACGCAAATAAACCTTTTGGTTGTCCTTCAAACATAGTTATTTAATTTTAGAATCTTTGGTTCTGATGATGTCAAAGAGGTAGGTACACTTAATGACGATGTTGCCGAAGTTGGAGCGGCCAAAGTAGTCGCGCTTCGTGGCACCATAGATGTTACCCAGACCGTAATAGTAGCGGCCTTCGATGATGAAATGCCCCAAGTGACGGTTGCTGTACTCCAAGCCTGCGCCCACGGCGATACCATAGTCGAACTTGTTCTTCACGGCCATCGTGTCCTGAGCCACCACATGGCTGGCCCTCAGTTTGCCATACTTGTATTCAGGGTTGAAGTAGCCCTCCTCATCTATATCAGGATTGAAAGCAGGATCGTGCACATCGAAGTTGCTATCGATCTTGTCGCTGAGGAAATAGCCGAACTGCGGACCCAGTTGGATAAAGCCCTGGAACCCGTTGCGCTCTCTACCCCATCCTAAGCGGGCCAGCAGGGGCACCTGCACATAAGTCATCTTCCTCGTATAGTACAGATTCTGCGTGGGATCGGTATGCAGGGGCACTGGCTGATCGTTCATATCCAGGATGTCCTCCTTCCAACCTATCTGGGCGTAGTTCAACTCAGCTGTCACAGCACAGATGCTGTTGAAGTACTTCTCGCAGGTATAGCGGGCCGTGATACCGCCGGTAATGCCGCCCAGCATGCTCTGGGGCACCTTGGGCACGAATTGCACATTACTTAATATATAGCCGCCATTCACACCCATGGCGAAGTCCGAGCGGTACTTGCCTATCTGGGCGGATGCGTTTAAAGGTAAAAGGGTAAAAAGGTAAAAAGGTAAAACCTTTACCACACACCTTAACAGCCCTTTCATCATATTTCTCATTGATAGTTTTCCTATTTACTATTAGAACTTGATCGTCTCCACGCGATGATCAGGAGCGTAGTGCACGAATATCAGCATGTTGTTTCTCAGTCCGCCATTGCCATAGCGCTCAAACTGCAACGGTGTCTGCACAGGGGCATAGCCCAGCATACCAGCTGCGCCATTAAATGTCTTGCCATACTTATGCAGTCCGCGCAGGAAGAAGTAAGCCTGGTCGAAACCCGTAATGGCGAGTCTCGGCAGTCGGTTCTGCATGTCGCTATGGAAATTCCAGCGGTATTTCTGCTCTATGCGCTGGGTGGCCGATGTGAGCGGGTTGTAGTTGAAGGTCGACGGGATATACGTGTTGTACTTATAGAAATTCTCCAGATATCTCTGCGTGTACATCAGCCACTCGGTATAGCCAAACATGGTGATGTTCAGCTCAGGCACCATTACCTTCAGACCGTTGATCTTCGAGAAGGCCACGCCCAACTCCTGCGAACGGGCTGTGTTCAGTACCACCACGTTCGACTTCGAACGACTGAATGCCTTCGAGAAAGCATCCTCGTCCGATTTCAGACTGGTCAGCGAGTAGGTCATATTCTTCTGCTCCATCTGTCGGCGGATGCCAGTGGTAAACGCACCCTTTCGGCTCGTAGAGTCGTTGCAGTCGATGATCACCGTGTGGAAATCGCGGAACTGCTCCACGAATCTGTTTATCGATGCCTCCGTAATCTCGTTGGGCGTCTGATAAATCTGGAAGATGTGGCGATTGGTAGTCAGCTGTGGCGCATTGATCGAGAAGGGAATCACGAGCTGAATGTCGTGCTTCTCCACGAAGCTCGAGAGGGCATCCATCTGCTTAGAGTACAGCGGACCGATGATGATATCACACTTGGCGGCATCCTCGTCCAATAGTGTCTGACGGATATCCCAGTCTTCGGGGGTGTTCCAGGCATGCACATTCACCGATATGCCCAGTTTCTTCACACTGTCGCAGGCCATCAGCACGCCACGGTAGTATTCCACCATCCTCTTGCCGTCGCCATTGATATCGTGCAGTGGCAGCATCACGCCCAGTCTTATCTCGCGATTGCGCACATCGTTGGCGCTTGGTGTCTCCTGCTTCGGCGCTTCCTGCGTTTGCAACTGCATGGTGGCAAACGGAATTTTTAAGATCGTACCCTTCTTCAGCTCGTAGTCGGGCGTCTTCATCTCAGGGTTGGCCTCTATGAGTTGGTCTATCGTGATACCGTACATCTTGGAGATGCCGAAGATAGTCTCCTTCTTCTTCACCTTGTGCAATCCACGTATGGATTCCGTCACCTGAGCCGAGGTTATTCCCACTGCCAGGAAGAGTGCTGCTATCAGCGTGTAGTATCTTAAAAGTCGTGTCATAAACTCTAAATTTTCCTTTTTCGCCTACAAAAGTACAAAACAATTTTGATATATACAAATTATTTCGTATCTTTGCACGATAATGCATATAAAAATGAGCAATAAACGTCTTTTCTTATCCCTTCTCGTGGCACTGATGCCCCTGCTGGCCTTCTGTCAGGAAGAGGTCGAGGATTCCGTCGCCGTCACTGGTTATGAGAGCAAATTGGTGTTCCCCAATGCCTTCTCGCCCAATGACGATGGTCATAACGATGAGTACAAGGCCAAGACCTGTCAGAACATCGAGGATTTCCACGCGTACATTTTTAATAGATGGGGGCAGAAGCTCTTTGAGTGGACTGATCCCGATAAGGGATGGGACGGCACTTATAATGGTCGCGATGTGGCCGATGGTGTATACTTCGTACTCGTCAAGGCGAGGGGGATCGATGGGCGCACCTACAACATCCGTAAGGACGTCAACCTGCTCAGAGGATATGATCAAAATGAAACGACAAGACGATAAAATCAATGTATATGGTGCGAGGGTCCACAACCTGAAGAACATCGATGTGGAGATACCCCGCAACTCCCTCACTGTGATTACGGGTCTCAGTGGCTCAGGCAAGTCATCGCTGGCCTTCGATACCATCTTTGCCGAGGGTCAACGGCGTTATATCGAGACTTTCTCGGCCTATGCCCGCAACTTCCTGGGTGGCATGGAGCGCCCCGATGTCGATAAGATTACCGGCCTCTCGCCCGTCATCAGCATCGAGCAGAAGACTACCAATAAGAACCCCCGCTCCACCGTTGGCACCACTACCGAGATTTACGACTACATGCGATTGCTCTTTGCCCGTGCTGGCCGAGCCTACAGCTACGCCACTGGCGAGGAGATGGTAAAGTATACTGAGGAGCGCGTGCTCGACATGATCCTCCACGACTATGCCGGCCATCGCATTTTTATTCTTGCTCCGCTGGTCAAGAGTCGTAAGGGTCATTATCGCGAACTCTTCGAGGCCATGCGCCGCAAGGGCTACCTCAACATCCGTGTCGATGGCGAGATGATGGAGATCACCAGCGGCATGAAAGTAGACCGTTATAAGAACCACGATATCGAGGTGGTGATCGATAAATTGGCCGTCTCGCTGGGCGATGAAGAGCGCCTCAAGAAGTCGGTTGCCATCGCCATGAAACAGGGCGAAGGACTCATCATGATTCTCGACAAAGACACTGGTTCTGTGAAGCATTTCTCCAAGCGATTGATGTGTCCTACTACGGGCATAAGTTACTCAGACCCAGCGCCTAATAATTTTTCATTCAATTCTCCCCAAGGGGCTTGTCCGCATTGCAAAGGCTTGGGCGTTATCAATCAGATCGACCTTGCGAAAGTCATCCCCGATCGCTCGTTGAGCATCCGCGAAGGCGGCATCGCGCCCCTCGGCAAGTATAAGAATCAGATGATCTTCTGGCAGGTGGAAGCCATCCTGAAGAAGTACGAAAGGCTACGGGCAGGCGAACGCAGTTCGGAAATGTGCGACCTCGAAACGCCCATTCAGGACATCCCCGACGAGTGCATGCAGGAGCTGCTTTATGGCTCGCTCGAGAATGTGCGCATCAGCAAGGATGTGGTCCATACCACCAGCGATTACTTCGTCTCGTTCGATGGCATCATCAAGTATCTGCGCAATGTCATGGAGAACGATGAGAGTGCTGCCGGTCAGAAGTGGGCCGATCAGTTCCTGGCCGAGTGCGAGTGTCCTGAATGTCATGGTCAGCGTCTCAATCGTGAGGCCCTCTCCTATCGTGTTTGGGATAAGAACATCTCCGAACTCGCCTCGATGGATATATCAGATCTCCGATCGTGGATCGGAGATCTAGAAGCTTGTGGTGAGAAGCTGGAAGCTAGAGATATCTCTGCAGCAGAGTATTCTCTAACCACTAACCCCTCACCTCTCACCCCTCAGCAATTTAAAATTGCCAAAGAGATTTTGAAGGAAATCCGCACTCGCCTCGACTTCCTGCTCGAGGTTGGTCTCGACTACTTGGCGCTCAATCGCCAGTCGGCCTCGCTCTCAGGTGGTGAGAGCCAGCGCATCCGCCTGGCCACTCAGATCGGTTCGCAACTCGTCAATGTGCTCTATATCCTCGACGAGCCCTCCATCGGTCTGCACCAGCGCGATAACGAGCGACTCATCCGTTCGCTCAAGGAACTGCGCGATCTTGGCAATACCGTCATCGTCGTTGAGCACGATGAGGACATGATGCTCAATGCCGATTACATCGTCGACATCGGCCCCCGTGCTGGTCGCAAGGGTGGCGAGGTCGTCTTCCAGGGCACGCCCCAGGAGATGCTCAAGACCAATACCATCACGGCCCAGTACCTCAACGGCCAGCAGCAGATCGCCATCCCCGAGAAGCGTCGAAAGGGCAGCGGTAACAGCCTGATACTCAGAGGCTGTAGGGGCAATAACCTCAAGCAAATTGACGTGGAGTTCCCCCTCGGCTGTCTCATCCTCGTCACTGGCGTCAGCGGCTCGGGCAAGAGTACCCTCATCAACGAAACTCTGCAGCCCATCCTCTCGCAACACTTCTATCACTCGCTCAAGTCGCCCATGCCTTACGATAGTATCGAGGGCCTGGAACTCATCGATAAGGTGGTGAATGTCGATCAGAGCCCCATCGGCCGCACGCCCCGCTCCAATCCTGCCACCTATACCGGTGTGTTCAGCGATATCCGCTCGCTCTTCGTCAACCTGCCCGAGGCTAAGATCCGTGGCTATAAGCCCGGCCGCTTCTCGTTCAATGTCAAGGGTGGCCGCTGCGAAACCTGTGGCGGCAATGGTTATAAGACCATCGAGATGAACTTCCTGCCCGATATCCAGGTGCCCTGCGAGGAGTGTCATGGCAAGCGTTATAATCGCGAGACGCTCGAGGTACGCTATAAGGGCAAGTCCATCGCCGATGTGCTCGATATGACCATCAATCAGGCCGTGGAGTTCTTCGAGAACGTGCCCGATATCCTCCGCAAGATCAAGACCATTCAGGATGTGGGCCTTGGCTATATCAAGCTCGGCCAGCCCTCCACCACTCTCTCTGGTGGTGAGAGCCAGCGTGTCAAGCTCGCCACCGAACTCGCCAAGCGCGATACCGGCAAGACGCTCTATATCCTCGACGAACCCACCACGGGCCTTCATTTCGAGGACATCCGCATCCTCATGGATGTGCTGCAGCGCCTTGTGGATCGTGGCAACACCGTCATCATCATCGAGCACAATCTCGATGTTATCAAACTCGCCGATTGGATCATCGACATCGGTCCCGAGGGCGGTCGCAAGGGCGGTCAGATCCTCTCCTGTGGCACCCCCGAGCAGGTGGCCAAGTCGAAGAAAGGCTACACCCCCCGTTTTCTTAAAGAAGCATTGAAATGATTCCCTCCCAGATTCACTCCTGTCCTGAGCTCATGGCGCTCATCCAGCAGATAGGCTTCCTGCCCCTGCTCGATAGCGGCATCCCCGGCTATTCCGCCGAGGAGCTGGTCGATGATGAGTGTCGTTATGTGGTTTTTCCCGATGGTGGATGGGACTGGCCCTTGTGGAAGTGGAAGGGCCCCATCGTTTCCGAGGGCCATTGCGTCTATGGTAAGTTCTTCGCAGGCAAGGCCGGCTTCGTTAGTCTCGACTGGTGGCCCGATCTCTGCAACCTCCGTCGCAGCCGCCACGCCGCCCCTGCCGAGGGCAGTATCGAGGAGGCCATCCTCTTCACCCTTGGCCAGGAGGGCAGCCTGATTACCCGCGAGCTCCGCGCCGCCTGTGGTTTCACAGGCCCTAAGATGCGCAGCCGCTTCGATGGTTACATCACCCGTCTGCAGATGCAATGCCGCATCATCACTGAAGATTTCGTTTACCCCCTCGATAAGCACAACCACGAATACGGCTGGGGCTGGTCGCTCCTCACGCTCCCCGAGCGCCTGTTAGGCCCCGAGGCCTGCCGCTGCCCTCGCACCCCCGAGGAATCCTTCGCCCGCCTTAAAGCCCATTTCACCACCCTCCTCCCCGAAGCCTCCGAGAAGCAGATCCTCAAGCTGATAGGGTAAGCGATATATTAATAATATTGACAAATTGGCAAATAATACTGGCTTTTTAGCCAGCAAGTAGTCAGATGGCTGCAAATACGCAAGTTTTGAGCCTTTTTGTTAACTACCTGATAGCTAACGGGTTACGTTTTTAGACGAAATAGGGGGTCACTTTATGTTCATCGAAACATAGTCTTTCACCCATCGAAACGGCATCTTTCACTCGTTCAAATATAGTCTTTCACTATATAGAAGATATTCGAACGACTGAAAAAGACTATCTAAACGACCCTAAAGTGATATCTAAACACATTGTTACACACTGTGAAACCTCCAATAAGTAAGTACATAACTCAAAACCAACCAAAAAGTGCCTCTCTGTCGTTCTAGATTAAACAATCAGAGAGGCACTTTTTGGGGCATATATTCTTTACAGAATCACCTAGATAATCTTCGGCTCGGGGATTTCTTGACCGCGGCAGAAGCGATGGGTGATGTGGCGATCATCGCCAAGGTAGATAAAGCGCTCCAAACGATGGAGAAGCGAGTAATTGTCGTGGTTCAGGTCATGATCGTCGATGACCACAGCATCGAACTCGTAGCCGGGCTCGAAACTGCCTACGCGGCCGAAGAAACTGCCGGCCGACTTGGTGGCGAGCCAGAAGACCTCGGGGAGCGTGAGGAACGCGCGCTCGTGGTTCTGCTGATAATGCATCTTGCTGACCTGAATGGCGTAGACCATCATGCGGAAGATGCTGAGATCGTGACCACCGCTGATATCACTGCCCAGACCTACAGGCACACCCTCCACGATGAAGGTGCGGATGGGGGCCAGGCCGGAGGCGATATTGAGGTTAGACGTGGGGCAATGGGCCACCATGACACGATTGCGCTTCATCAACTCCAACTCCTCGCCAGCGGTCCATACGCAATGGGCCATGATGGTAGGCGTCTGACCGAAGAGGCCATAACGGTTATAGGCATCGCCATAACTGGTGCTCTCGCGCTCGAGGGTGTGAACCCATTGTATCTCGGCCATGTTCTCGGAGAGATGGGACTGCACGGGCAACTGGTACTTGGCGGCCAAATCGCCACAGGCCTGCAGCATCTCGGAGGTACATGAGGGTACGAAGCGCGGAGTGATGATAGGTTTTACTAGAGGTGAGAGGTGAGGGGTGAGAGGTGAGAGATTACCATACTCAGCAATCAGAGACTCGTAACCATCCACCATATCTTCGACCGACTCAATCAACTCGGGCGGGCAGTTGCGATTCATGGCTACCTTGCCCACCATGGCGCCCATGCCAGCCTCGCGGAAGAGCTTCATGAGCAGACGGGTACTCGCAGTATGGATGGTGGCAAACACGCAGGAACGCATGGTGCCAAAGCGCCACATGTCGCGGATGAAACGGCGATACATGCGCTCGGCATAGGCTGCATCGGCATACTTCCTCTCCTCGGGGAAGGTGTAGTTCTGCAGCCAAGGCAGCAGCTCGAGATCCATAGCAATGCCCTGGTTGCGATACTGAGGGGCATGAACGTGCATATCGTTCATAGCGGGAATGAGCAGGCAGTCACCAAAGTCGGTGACCGTCTGCTCATCGCAACCAAGTGAGGAAAGACTGGTGGATACACCTACCACGCAACCGTCCTCAACGGCTACATAACCATTCTCGAGCACCTCAAAGCCGGTACGCTCCTTGGTAAAGAGGATATGTGCCTTATATACCTTTTTCATAAATTACATGCCTGCAGCGGCAATCCACTCGTAGATGCAGCTGACAACGCCGAAGAGGGCGATGCCGGCAGTACAGATGGCGAGAGCCGTACGTGTGTAGCAATCGCTCTTGAACGTGGGCAGCGGGCTGTCGGTCTTCGTAATGTACATGCACTTCACGATGAGCAGGTAGTAGTAGAGTGACACTACCGTGTTGACCAAAGCCACGAATACCACGAAGTAAGCCAGGGGCTGACCGTTCTGAACGCCGGCCATGAACACGAAGAACTTAGAGAACATACCAGCGAACGGGGGAATACCTGCCAGCGAGAACAGAGCCAACGTCATGAGGAACGAGAGCTTGGGGTTGGTCTGGTAGAATCCGTTGTAAGCTGCCATGTCGGTGCGGCCTCCGTTGTTGCGCTCCACCACATTGATAACGGTGAAGACGGCCATGTTAGCTACGATGTAAACGAGTACATAGTAAGTCAACGAGGCGATGCCCAGCTGAGAATTGCCTACCACAGCGAGCATGATATAGCCGGCCTGCGAGATACTGGAGAACGCCATGAATCGCTTGAGCTCTGACTGACGGATGGCAAAGAGGTTGGCCACCGTGATGGAGAGCACGATCACTACATAGAGCATGTAGTCCCAATACTCGACCATGGGAGCGAAGGCCTTCATCAGGATGGTGCACAGCGTGATGGCGGCAGCACCCTTAGAGATGACGCTGAGGTAACCAGTAACAGGTGTGGGGGCTCCCTGATAGGTATCGGCCGTCCAGAAGTGGAAGGGCACGAGCGAAATCTTGAAGCCCAGACCGCTGAAGAAGAAGGCCAGACCCATGATGGTGAGGGGCTTAGCCGTGATGACAGCAGCCACATCGTCGAAGTAGAGCGTACCCGTAGCGGCATAGATGAACGAGATACCGAACAGCATGACGCCGCTGGAGAAGGTAGCCACGAGGATGTACTTGGCGGCACCCTCGGCGCTGTCGTTACGATCGCGATCGAAGGCCACCATACAGGCCAGGGGCACTGAGGCCATCTCGAGACCGAGGAAGAACAGCAGGAAGTTGCCCGAAGACATCATGACATACATACCCAGCAGGGTGCTGAGCGTAAGCATATAGAACTCGCCAGCCAGGCGCTTCTGGGTCTCGACCCAAGGCTGGGCCATCACCACTACGATGAACGTACCGAAGGCCAGGATGGTCTTCATGACATTCACGGCAGCCGACGATACATAGAGTCCGCCGAAAGCCTCAGAGGGCTGGATGCCGATCATCAGGATGGTCTGACACAGCAGCAGGGCGGCAGTGAGCTTACCAAGCACGCTGACCTTGCGCTCGCTCTTCATCAGACTGAAGTCGGCTACAAACACGATTAAAAGCCAGAGAACGAGTAATGCCTCAGGCATCATATTTAAGAATTGTCCGTAATTCATATCTTAAGTCCTCCTAACTTTTACATGACACCAATTGAATGAAGAATGCTGCCTGCCGCAGGCGAGATCATGTCGCTCACCCAGAAGGGGAACGTACCCAGACCAGCCACACAGAAGATGAGGCAGATCACTGCAACGCGCTCATCCCATGTAGCATCGGTGAGCTCGAGGAAGTGCTTGTTCTCAACCTCGCCATAGAGGATCTTACCAACCACACGCAGGATGTAGACAGCCGTTACAACAATCGACATACAGGCGATGATGGTGGCCACCATGCGGAACGAGGTGTTGGGGTCGCCGTCCATCGGATGGGCAGTGAACGAACCAACGAAGATGGTCATCTCGGCAATGAAGCCTGAGAAGCCTGGCAGACCGAGGTTGGCCAGACCGGCGATGACGTAACCTACAGAGAGGAAAGGCATGATCTTCATCAGACCAGCGAGCTCGCGGATGTCACGGGTGTGGGTACGACCGTAGATCATACCGATGAGGGCGAAGAAGAGGGCCGTCATCAATCCGTGAGACAGCATCTGGAGCACAGCACCAGTGACAGCCGTCTGACTCATCATCAAGAGGGCGAAGAGCACCAGTCCGCAGTGAGACACTGACGAGTATGCATTGATATACTTCAGGTCGGTCTGTACGCAGGCACTCAGGGCACCAGACACCACAGAGATGGTGGTAAGGATGAGGAAGATCCAGTAGAG
>JAEEGG010001254.1_pt1 | contig 69362 bp, 47 predicted proteins | sample 9134161 | NCBI WGS metagenome assembly JAEEGG01 (sample SAMN16246543, study PRJNA631951) | gut metagenome | biome: gut microbiome; feature: rumen; material: CR-attached | host: Bos | place: Iran: Karaj | collected 2018-10
CAGCAGGTCTTGGTCTACCACTCCCAAGGGGTGTAACTGTCCGGCATTGAACAGTTGTGCGGCGGCATCTTCCGAGCGGCATATCCATAGTTCTACCATGCTTTTTGATGTGAGGCTATCCATTCTGGCAACGACGGCCAGGGTGTTCTGGAAAAAATAATAGTGGGTGTTGAACGAGGTATCGTTCATTACCATGTTGCAGTCCTGCTGGTAACTGCGCTCAAAATTCTTGTAACTCTCAGTATTATTGCCCAGGCTTTTCTGGCAGAGTGCAATCTGCAGGAGCAGTCCCGGTGCGTTGAGTTTAGCCACGAAGGCAGTGTCGTCAATGGTTTTCTCGTATGCCCTTGTGGCATATTCCAGCGACCCTTCATAATCGCCTTTCCAGTTGAGGTTGTTTGCCAGATTTCGACTGGCCACATAATATGCCCTTCGCCACTCATTGTATAGTTCATTGCCGTTGAGAGCCCTTTTGTTGTAGTATTCCACAGCCATCAAATTGTTGAGTACATAATGGGTGTTAGCACGGAAATAGTCGCCAATCTCGGGTGTAATCACGTTGTTGTCTTCCAGGCTGTCTATGTAGGCAAAGTTGCTCTCGGGGTTGGTGATGCAAACTTCCTGTACATGATCGCTCAAGGTTCTGTAAAACAAATCCTTGTCGTACATGTCATCTTCTTGACAGGCGGTAAGGAAACACAATTCAACCGTTATGATGAGAAAAATAAGTCGTTTAGTCATCATGCTACATCGTTTTGTATATAACTTGATGCAAAAATACAAAAAATCTATTTACTATTCCGGCATGAACCTTTAAATGTTGTTAAACAGTTGATTATTTGACAAGAAATGAGTATCTTTGCGTGGTAAACTTAAAACACGAAGATGAAGACATTCGAAGAATTGGGCGTGAGTGCAGAAATACGCCGTGCCATAGAAGAGATGGGATTCGTACAGCCCATGCCTGTACAAGAGGAAGTGATTCCCTACCTGTTTGGGAATAAGAGCGACGTCATCGCCCTGGCGCAGACGGGTACGGGAAAGACGGCGGCTTTCGGCATTCCCGTGCTGCAACGTATAGCCGAGATGCCGCGTCCTCAGCTTGGAGAGATAGGGCGCGGCCTGCCACATGCACTCATACTGGCTCCGACGCGAGAGCTGTGTCTGCAGATTGCCGACGACATGCGCGACTTCGGCAAGTATCTGGATGGTATCCACATCGAGGCCGTCTATGGCGGTGCCTCTATAGAGCAGCAGATACGTGCCTTGCGAAAGGGCGTGCAGGTCGTTGTAGCAACTCCCGGCCGACTCATCGACCTGATGAAGCGTGGCGTGGCCCGGCTCGACGACGTCCACAACGTGGTGTTGGACGAGGCCGACGAGATGCTGAACATGGGTTTCCAGGAGAGCATCGACCAGATATTGGAGAACGTACCTGAGGACAGGAACACGCTGCTCTTCTCGGCTACCATGAGTCGCGAGATAGAACGCATAGCCAAAGGCTACCTGCACAATCCGAAGGAAATCGTAGTGGGAAGCCGTAACGAAGGTGCCGAGCACGTGAACCATATCTATTATATGGTGAACGCCAAGGACAAATACCTCGCCCTGAAGCGACTGGTGGACTACTATCCCCGCATCTTCGCCATCATCTTCTGCCGCACGAAGATAGAAACGCAGGAGGTGGCCGACAAGCTGATACGTGACGGCTATAACGCCGAGTCGCTCCACGGCGACCTGTCGCAGCAGCAGCGCGACCTGACCATGCAGAAGTTCCGCCAGCATACCGTCCAGCTACTTGTAGCCACCGACGTCGCCGCACGCGGACTGGACGTGGACGACCTGACGCACGTCATCAACTACGGACTGCCTGACGACATCGAGAACTACACCCACCGCTCTGGTCGCACCGGGCGTGCCGGCAAGAAAGGTACGAGCCTGAGCATCGTCCACGTCCGCGAGAAGTCGAAGATACGCAACATCGAGCGCGAGATAGGCAAGAAGTTCGAGCAGGGCACCATCCCCGAGGCTGAGGAAATCTGCAAGAAGCAGCTATACAAGGTGATGGACCAGATAGTGAAGGCCGACGTGGACGAAGAACAGATAGCCCCCTTCATGCAGGACATCAGCCGGTATTTCGAATATATCGACAAGGACGACCTCATCAAGAAAATCGTCTCTTTAGAGTTTGGCAAGTTCCTGGCCTACTATGCCGATGCGCCAAGCCTTACCCCTATCACCTCTACGAAGGGCGAGGGGAGTAAAAACGCCAAGGGTGGCAAGGAGGCGAAAGGACATACCACTCCCCGCCCTCGCAGGGAGGGGCACGGGGGCGGGTCTTCCCCCGGCATGCGCAAGCTCTTTATCAACCTGGGAAAGAAGGACGGATTCTACCCTGGCGAGCTCATGCAGTTTCTGAACCAGAACGTCCGCGGACACGTCGACGTGGGACACATCGACTTGCTGAACACTATTTCCTATTTCGAAGTACCCGAGGAGGACACCGAGCGCGTCGTCAAGTACATCAACGGCCAGCGCTACAAAGGGCGCGACGTGCGCTGCAACGATGCCATGGAGGGGGCGAAGCCCCAGCGGACTCTCCCCCAGCCCCTCCCTGTGAGGGAGGGGAGTAAATACTCCAAAGGCGAAAAAAGAAATTATCCCCAGGGCAAGCAGGCGAAAGGGGCAGAAGGAAGTAAATACTCCAAAGGCGGCAAGCAGGCGAAAGGACATTCTACTCCCCGCCCTCACAGGGAGGGGTGGGGGGAGGGTCTGCCGGGAGTAGGTCTTCCTAAGCCTCGTGAGCTGAAAGGTGAGATTCCCAACTTCGAAGAAGAAGGGTGGGCCATCAGAAAACCTCGTAAAAATAAATAAAAAAGCGTTAAAAGGCCTTATTTTTCCAATGTGTTTTTCCGACACGTGTGCGAACACTTGCCGACAAAGTTTTAATTTTGGTGTATTTTTCATTGTGGTTTCACAATTATTGACTATATTTGCACCGTTGCTGTCCCTATGTCAACGCCACAGCGACCAATATACGGGGCGGAAGAAAAATATTAATTACTAATCAAATAAACAACAAGTATGAAAAAGATTTATTTCTCAGCAGTAGTTGCATTAGCACTCATCATGTGTGGTTGTAACGGTAACAAGACTGAAGGTCAGGCCAGCGGTCTTTCTGACAGTACCCTGATTGACGCCCCTCTGGCTGAACAGGAAGTACAGGACATGGTTAACGTCATCAGCGAAGTGGTCGGCTGTCTGGACTCCATCCAGATTCAGGAGCAGATGCTCTTCAAGACCGACGAGATGGCCTCGAAGGGTGAGGTGTTAGGACGTCTACGCGCTTTCAAGGACCTGTTGGCCCGCAAGCAGAGCGAAATTGACCAGTTGACGGCTAACAGTAGTTCGAACAAGGCTGCCATTGCCAACCTGAAGAAGATGGTGGACTACCTGAAGGGACAGTTAGAGGAGAAGACGAAGCGCATTGCCGAGCTGGAAGAGGCCGTCGAGACGAAGGACGTGAAGATTTCCGAGCTGATGTACGACGTGAAGACCCTCACCGTTGAGAACGACCAGAAGACCGACGTGATTGATGCTCAGGACACAGAGCTGAACAAGGTGTGGTACCTTGTAGCCAGCAAGAAGGAACTGAACGACCTCGACCTGCGCAAGGGCGGTTTCCTCTCCAAGAAGCGTGCCGACTATGCCAACATCGACAAGAGCAAGTTTATTGAGAAAGACAAGCGCATGGTCAAGAAGATCACCATCAGCAGCAAGAACGAGCCCAAGCTGCTCACCGAGAAGCCTGCTAACAGCTACACGCTGACTGAGACCGAGAAGGGAACATGGACGCTGGAGATTACCGACATCGATGCCTTCTGGGCTGCATCACCATTCCTCATCGTCCAGAACAAGGAATAAAGAGAATTGAAGAATTGAAGTTCTCGAAGAATTAATATATTGAAAGTTTAGCAATAACGAATAAAAACCTATTACCTATGAAGAAACTATTGATTCTACTGACGTGTGTGGCTTTTGCAGGTAACGTCATGGCTCAAGCGGAAGATGATGCCGACAAGTACTACATCCGTAACTCGGTATACATGATGAAGCTGACGGAGAAAGCTCCGAACAAGGAGTATGAACAGGCTTATAAGATTATGAACGCCACGTTCGATACCATTAACTTCGCCCGTCGCTACGAGCGCTATAACGACTTCTCGTTGAAGAACCGCGTTCTCGACTTCGATAAGCTGCCCGCAGGAACTGCCGAAGACGGCAAGGCCCAGGGTGAAGACTCTAACAAGCAAGCCGTGTACGTAGGTCGTCTGGCAAAGTATTTCAAGCAGGATAAGACTGCCGCCAAGCTGGTGGCCAAGTGGTACAGCACACCCAACACACCGGAAGGCAAGGTGAAGTTAGACAACGACCTCATCAACATCCAGGAGTATGGTATGAAGGGCATTAGCGAGGAGAACAAGTCCAATCTGCTCGCTACGGGTAACATGCTGACTGCCTATGCCAAGAATACCTCCGACAAGCTGTTGAAGAACACCTACGTCTGCGTAAACCGCTATAACTACGTGGACGCCAAGGACGTTATCGAAGCTGCCGGTGCCATAGGCGATGCCGCTCTGGCAGTGGCTGGTAACAACCAGTTGCTTCGCGCTGGTCTTGGTTTCCTGAGCAAGAAAGCCAAAGATGTCGTTAAGGGCTACTTCGTTGTGGCACACGCTTATCTCTTCCAGCTTGACTGGAACGAGCGTGCCCGTAACAAGGTGGAGGTGGACTACTGGAAGGACGATCCCAAGGTTCAGGCCAAGCTCATCGACGACCCCGTCTTTAAGCTGAAGTATGTAGGCCACTCGTCGAAGCGCGCCCCTGCTGCCATGTCGCTCAAGGCCAGCACCACGCTGGAGAAGCTGATCGGACGTGGTACCGTGCGTGCCACTGACCGTTCGTTCGCCGCCCTGCAGCGTGACCACGAGGACTTCCGTCCGATGACATCGCTGCACGTCATCGACGGTAAGCTAGCCGCTTACATCGGCATGAAGGAGGACATCGAGGCTGGCGACAAGTTCGACGTCTTCGAAGCCGTTATGTCGAAGGACGACCCCAACGCCATGGAGTGGAAGAAGGTTGGTACCATCAAGGTTGGCAAGACCGTATGGGACAACCGTGAAGGTGCTGGTGAGGAGATTGCCGGAGCTGCCGAGGATAAGGACGATCAGAAGGCCGCTACAACCAACTACACCGAGTTCAAGGAGAAGCCCGGTAAGTTTGGCGAGGGCCACATGATCCGACTGACGAAGTAAGATTGAAAAATAAAAGATTAAAAGAATAAAAGATTAAAATTGAAGGATTGAAGTAATAAAATTAAAGTAATAAGAAAGACTATGAAGAAAATCGTATTATCATTGCTGGCCTGCATGATGGTGCTTACCGTCTCAGCTCAGCGCAGAGGCTGGGCACAGCCTGAGTATAACTATGAACTGTCGCTGGCAAAGGAAAACATTGCTTCGACAGGAAGCTTCAAGGTGTTCAAGGTGTACAGCTACGCCAAGAAGCGTGCAGCCATCACCCAGGAGATCAACATGCGTAATGCCATTCACGGCCTGCTGTTCAAAGGTCTCGGCGCTGCCGACATTGGTACACAGGGCGAGTTCCCCGCATTGGTTCCCGACGGCTATGAGAGCCACCGCGAATATTTCGACCTCTTCTTCGACTCTGGCGAATACCAGCAGTTCATCCAACTCACCAGCAAGGGTGCCATGCAGGCTGGCGACGTCGTGAAGGTTGGCAAAGAGTATAAGGTAGGCCTGCTGGTTCAGGTCAATGTCAACGCTCTGCGCAAGCGTCTTGAGAAGGACGGCATCATCCAAGGTGTAAGAGGTATTTTCACACGTTAAACCCCTAAATCATAAAACATTAAACGTTAACAACAAGCGTTAAACAAAAAAAGAAGTAACAATGAAAAAATTATTTGCACTGATGGTGCTCCTCTGCGCAGTGGGCATCAAGAGTTTTGCTCAGGAACAGGCTACCATGCCTACGCTGATAGTCTTCCCAGATGAGAACTGGATGGAGATGCACGGATATAACCGTCATGTCAATGTCGATGGCGAGACCAAGGTGATTCCTGACTATCCCAAGGCATTCCGCATGACTCGCGAGATAGCCACAACCTGTAAGGCTGTCCAGAAGACCCTGAACGACATGGGCTTCCAGGTGGAAGACCTGCAGGCGCTGATGAACGGTATGGGTAGCGAGCGTGCCCGTGAACTGGCTAACGCCGCCGATGGCGACGAGGCTGAAAAGGGCGCTATGGACGAACTGCTGCAGCAGGCTAACCCAGACATCATCGTCAACTTCGGCTACTCCGTCAAGCAGATGGGTCCCCGCAAATCCATCACTTGCGACTTGGCTGCCGTCGATGCCTACACCTATCAGCCCGTGGCAACTTGCCCGACCATCATCATTGAGTCGACGACGGAACCCGTTGAGCTGGCTCTGAAGAAGGCTATCATGGGTCATAAGGACGACTTCTGCCAGCAGCTCATCGACCACTTCATGGACCTGCGTAACAACGGCCGTATGATTACCGTTATCTTCCGTGCTACCGGTGGCATCGACTTCCTGCGCGACGAGATTGACGATGAGGACAACTATGCTGACTTCCTCTATAACTGGGTGCGCAAGCATGCCGTACATCGTGCTGCCAAGAAGGGTCGCCAGACCAAGAAGATGTGTGAGTTCAAGAACGTCCGCATCCCGTTCTTCAACGACGATGGTGATCCCATCGAGGCTTACGACTGGGCTAAAAAGGCTCGTGGTGCCTTCAAGCGTGAGACTGGTCGCAAGATGGCCGTTGGCCAGGGCAACACACTGGGTCGCGTCGAGTTCCTCGTTGGCGTGGATTAACAAATTGTATCATTGTAAATTGTAAAATTGTAAATTGTTATTATGGTGAAGAAGTTTTTAGTAAGTCTCGTTGCCGCGCTGGCTTTCCTGCCAAGTCAGGCACAGATTATGCTGTCGCCCATCGTGGACTCAACCATCGGCGGACTGACAGAGAATAATGTCACCATCGCAGAGAACCGCCTGCGCAACGTCATATCCTCTATGGGTATGGAGAGCGGCTACGGCGGACGCTTCGTGATGGCTATCAAGGTGGCTGCCCTGCAGCGTGAGGTGAGCGGCACAAAGCTTATCCAGCACCTGGAGATCACCTTTGCTGTTGGTGACAACCAGTCGAACATCTGCTTCGGCTCTACCTCTATGGAGACCATCGGTATCGGTAATACTGAGGGACAGGCCATGACATCGGCCCTCAAGAACATCAAGGCCACGCCGAAGCTGAAGGATATCATTGCTGAGGCTAAGGCTCGCATCATTGAATACTACGAGCAGAACGGTCCGATGATTATCAAGAAGGCCCAGGGTCTGTTGACTGCCCAGGACTGGGAGGGTGCCCTTTGGGAACTCTCTGCCATCCCACAGGAGGTCAGCTGCTATCCGCAGGCTCTTAAGATGATGGAGAAGATCTACGATGCTCACCTGAACCACGACGCTCAGCAGATTCTGAATCAGGCTCAGGCTCTGTGGGCTTCCGACCCGAATCCGGGCTGGGGTGCCGACGAGGCCATGCGCATCCTGAGCAGAATCAACACCAGCGCCAAGTGCTATCCGCAGGCTCAGGCACTGATGCGTAAGATTGAGTCTCGCGTAAAGGGTGTCACCGACCGTCGCTACAACGATGCCGTGGCTATGGAAAAGGCTCGCCTGAATGCTGGCGTTGCTTTAGAGAAAGCCCGCATCCGCGCCTGTCGTGACGTTGCCGTGGCATACGCCAAGCGCCGCACAACAGTGGTCGTGAACCGCTACTATCGTACTTGGTGGTAAACGTTGGAAATTCTTTGACCTAAAGGTACAAAGCGTTTCAAAGAAACGAATAGAAAATGTTTAGTATTGTTCTGTTCTGCCTGCTGTTTGCAGGGACGTCGCTCTCCGCTAAGGAGGTGGGAACGTTACTTCCTGACCAACTATCGGAGAGCGGCGGTCCCCAGACAACTGGGCTGAATTGTCAATACGGCATCTATTTCTCTTCTGAGGATGGGATGGATTTGTTCAGTCAGTATGGTTCCTACCTGCGCTTCCAGATGAAGGTAGGCATCGGAGCCACCTACGACTACTACATCAAGGAGGGCCAACGGGTGACTGGCCGTGTGGAAAGCTATAACGAGACCGAACATGGCATACAGTACGTGCTGGAGAATTTCTTCAATGGCAAGCACAACGCTATCATGAAGATCTGCGACCTGCCGGACTGTGACAACCTGAAGGCGGCTTTCGTCTATTACGCCGACAACAAGCAAGACCCCACGGGAGCTACGATTTTCGAACTCGTGCTCAATACCGACGACTTTGCCCCTACTCCATCTCTCAACGTAGAGGGAGCGGGATACATCGAACCCCGTCCGCAATCTGTCCCTGACAGTTCCTATTATTAACAAGAAACAACAAAAATGATGATGAAGAAAATTGCTATTCTTTACTTGCTCCTCGCTATGGTAGGACAAGTCACAGCACAGGTTCGTCTGCCGGAGCGTCCTAATCGCCCCAAATATGTGGACCACGAACTGTTGGAATCTGGCTTCTGGTTTGCCATCGAAGGTAATATAGGCAGTGGCGTGGTGCCCAACCATACCAATGCTCAGCGTGCCGGAGGTAATGTGGCATTCGGCTATATGGTCAACGAGTTCCTTAAACTCGGTGTTGGTGCTGGTGCCAACTGCTACTTTAACAATAATGAGAAAGTACGTAACGTCACCAACAAGTGGACCATTCCCGTCTATTTCGACATGCGTGGTGTCTTAGTCACTCAGGAGGTGCGCACCCTCGTACCTTATTGGTCGTTCGACATCGGCTATGCCGCCTACGACGGCTTCTTCTTCTCGCCGACTATCGGTATCCGTCTCGGTGAGCGCCGCAACTCATGGCTCTTTGGTTTCAACTACACTTTCCAGCAGTTGGACAACTTGAGATACACCGACCCCGCGACACACATAGAGAAGGATGTCTTCCCGAAGAACGGCAGTTTCCTTGGTGTGAAGATTGGCTACGAGTTCTGAAGAAATGAAGAATTGAAAAATTGAAAAATTGAAGTTCTGAAGAATTAAGATAATGAAAAAGGTATTATTTATAATGGTAGTGTGCCTGTTGGTGGGAAGTCTTTCCGCCGACGCACAGCGAAGGAGAAGGGGTAGCCGTATGGCAACCTTCCAGAAAGAGAAGATAGAATGCCTCGGCGTTGAGGGCGACGGCAGTCAGACACTACGCGTCACCGGTACGGGACGCAACGTCATCGATGCCAAGGAGCAGGCCAAGAAAGACGCTGTCATGGCTGTCATCTTCGACGGCATCCGCAGCGGCATGAACGGCTGCGACTCACGTCCTCTGATTCAGGAGATGGATGCTCGCGACAAGTACGAGGAGTACTTCAACATCTTCTTCATGGATCATGGCGAGTACCTGAAGTATGTGACAACGGAAGACCGTAGGATCTTATCTAACTCGACGCAGGTCAACAAGTACTTCCGCAACATGCGTCTGACCGTCCGCGTCCTGCGCAGCGAGCTGAAGCAGCGCCTCATCGACGACGGCGTCATCCGCCCGAAGGTTGACAAGTATCCAGACGATTGAAAAAGTAAAAAGGTAAATAAGCAAAAAACAGTCCCTGCCACAGCTGTGTGACAGGGATTGTTTTTATATTCAGGACTTCATTGCGAAGCCACACTTTGTACCTTTAGGTCAAAGAATTTTAGAAGTCAAGCTTGTCGAGTTCGTCGGAGAAGTCCTTCGGCTCGTGGACGGGCTCGTGATACTCCTCATTACGCTCACGGCGTTCGCCACGCTCGGGACGAGGACGACGCTCGCCACGGTCGCGGTTGTGCTCACCACGCTCAGGACGCGGACGGCGTTCGCCACGCTCAGGACGCTCAGGACGCTCACGGCGCTCAGGACGTGCAGGACGCTCCTGATAGCCCTCAGGCTTCTCGATGAGTACGCGGTGCGAGAGCTTGAACTTACCTGTCTTCGGGTCAATCTCCAACAGCTTGACGGTAATCTTGTCACCCTCTTTGATGCCAGCCTCCTCGACAGTCTCGAGGCGCTTCCAGTCAATCTCGGAGATGTGGAGCAGACCGTCCTTACCTGGCATGAACTCAACGAAGCAGCCATAAGGCATGATGCTGCGTACGGTACCTTCGTAAACTTCGCCGACCTCGGGAATAGCAACGATGGCACGAATCTTGGCAATAGCAGCGTCGATGCTGGCCTTGTCGGGAGCGCTGACCTGTACCTTGCCCACACCGTCTTCCTCGTCGATGGTGATGGTAGCACCGGTATCCTCCTGCATCTGCTGGATAATCTTTCCGCCCGGGCCAATGACGGCACCGATGAACTCCTTCGGAATCTCGAAGGCCTCAATGCGAGGAACCTGCGGCTTCAGCTCGGCACGCGGCTCAGCAATGGTATCGGTGATGCAGTTCAGGATGTGCTCACGACCAGCCTTGGCCTGCATGAGAGCTTTCTCCAAGATGTCGAATGACAGACCGTCACACTTGATATCCATCTGAGTGGCTGTCAGGCCGTCGCGTGTACCGGTGGTCTTAAAGTCCATGTCGCCCAAGTGGTCCTCATCGCCGAGGATATCGCTAAGCACGGCATACTTGTCTTCACCGGGGTTCTTAATCAGACCCATGGCAATACCAGAGACGGGCTTCTTCATGGGCACACCAGCGTCCATCAGAGCCAGCGTTCCGGCACAGACGGTAGCCATTGACGAAGAACCGTTAGACTCCATAATCTGGCTGACTACACGAACGGTGTAGGGGAAGTCCTCAGGAATCATCTCCTTCAGACCGCGCCATGCCAGGTGTCCGTGACCAATCTCACGACGGCCTACGCCGCGCTGAGCCTTGGCCTCACCCGTACAGAACGGGGGGAAGTTATAGTGCAGCAGGAAGCGCATGTAGCTCTTGTCGAGCACGTCGTCAACCAGCTTCTCGTCCAGTTTGGTTCCCAGGGTAACGGTGGTCAGCGACTGCGTCTCGCCACGGGTGAAGATAGAGCTTCCGTGAGGCATGGGCAGCGGAGAGACCTCGCACCAGATGGGACGGATCTCATCGGTCTTACGACCATCGAGACGAATGCCCTCATCGAGGATGCAACGGCGCATGGCGTCGCGCTCTACGTCGTGGTAGTAGCGGTCCATCATAGCATCGTACTCGTCGTCGGAGATCTCGACGGCAGAACCGTCGAGCACAGTGCCTGCGGCAGCGGCGGCTTCCAGAGCGGCTTTGCGCTCGGCGAAGAACTTCTCCTTGAAATCAGCGAGAATCTTCTCGAAAGCCTCAGCACGTGCGTGCTTCTCGAGGGCCTGCTTGGTGATATCGTAAGCGGGCTGATAGAGTTCCTTGTTCATACGCTCGCGCAGAGCCTCGTCGTTCACTTCGTGATCGTACTCGCGCTTCACGTCCTTACCGAGCTCTTTGCTCAGCTCAACCTGCAGCTCGCACATGGGCTTGATGGCATCCATAGCAGCCTTGAGAGCACCCAACAGGTCCTGCTCAGAGACTTCCTTCATCTCGCCTTCCACCATCATGATGTTCTCGGCAGAGGCACCAACCATGATGTCCATGTCGGCCTCCTTCATCTGCTGGAAGGTGGGATTGATGACATACTCGCCATTGACACGGGCCACGCGGACCTCAGAGATAGGGCACTCGAAGGGGATATCTGAACATGCCAGCGCTGCCGATGCTGCAAAACCTGCCAATGCATCGGGCTGGTCAACACCGTCGGCGCTGAACAGCATCACGTTGACAAAAACTTCTGCGTGATAATTTGAGGGGAACAGCGGACGAAGCACACGGTCTACGAGACGGCTCGTCAGGATTTCGTTGTCAGAGGCTTTACCCTCGCGCTTGGTGAAACCGCCGGGGAAACGACCTGCAGCGGCATACTGCTCTCTGTAGTCTACCTGCAGAGGCATGAAATCTGTTCCGGGAACTGCATCTTTTGCGGCACAAACAGTAGCCAGCAGTACGGTGTTGTTCATGCGGAGCATGACGCTGCCGTCGGCCTGCTTTGCCACTTTCCCGGTCTCAATTGTGATGGTTCTTCCATCAGGCAACTGAATACTTTTCGTAATTACGTTCATCTTGAATTAAAACATCTAAAAATAAAATATTGTAATGCAAAGCCACACTTTGCACCTTTAGGTCAAAGAATCGTTTGCAAATTGGCTGCAAAGGTACACATTATTATATTAAGAAACGAATGTTCCCGTACAGAATTATTGTTTTTTAGGAAAAAACTCAAATATATTTGGTTTTTCATTCATTAATTCGTACCTTTGCATCAAAACAAACCTGAAGGCTGGGATAAAAGGCTTGCCCAGTCGGAAGGGAACATTCATCTAAGCCTCAAGAAATGCTTATGGGATTTATTGCAGCGATTAAATCTGTTCTTAGTCAGTATGCAGGTTTCAGCGGACGCGCACGCCGTTCGGAGTATTGGTGGTGGGTACTGTTCACCTTGTTGTGGTCATGGATTCCCATCCTTAACTTAATATTATGTTTGATTTTCTTCCTGCCGTCGTTGGCTGTAGCCATCCGTCGTCTCCACGACACCGGCCGTAGCGGCTGGTGGATTTTAATCAGTCTGATTCCTCTTATCGGCTTTATCGTGCTCTTGATATTCTATTGCACCGACAGCCAGATTGGTACGAACCAGTATGGACCAAACCCGAAGGGCAACAACCCGCAGGATTATCAGCCTGCCGCAGAACCCGCCGCAGAATCTGCTGCAGAACCCAAGGCTGCCACAGAAGCTGACCGCTGGGCAGATTAAGTTCATCGGAAACAGGACAAAAGAAAATGAGCATCGTTTTTGCCGATGCTCATTTTCTTTCTATATGCTTTAGATACTCTTTTGCTTACAGCTGGTATTCCAGCATGACGAAGGAATAGGGAGCTAACTCCATTTTGAACTTCTTCTGAGCCTTGACCTGCTCTGTCTTTGGGGCAATGGGCTGCTTCTCGAAGTTGTTCTCGTCATCGGCCTTACCAGAGAGGACAGTCTTCGTGGCCATCTTCTTCAGACCGAAGCGCGAGAGGTTGACGTTGGCGGTCTTAGCCTCAGCACCGGCATTACACAACTTCACGTAGAGCTTGCGCGTCTTGGCATTGAGCACCACAGACTGGCCATAATGAGTCTTCTCTGCAGGCTGCACCACACCTGCGGGGTCACCCTCGAAAGTCACGCAGTCACCATAGTAGTACTGGCCGGCACTCTTACCGAACAACTGCTGCACGTAATAGCTGCAGGTCAGATAGGGACGCTCGTTGTCAAAATAGATCATATCAGGGTTCCATTGTGTACCATTCTTACGGGCAAAGAGCGGAGCATAGCTGGTCATGCAGACCACGTCACCGTTGCGCTCGACATGCAGGAGGTAGAGACCCTCGGCCAAAGCATCGATAAACTTCTTGTCCTTGGCTGCATATTCTCCTAAATAAACCTTTGTCTTGCGGTCACGGGGATAATTGTCGTACTGACGGATGGTCAAGAAGGTGTCGCGCGGCTCATAGTAATGCTCGTCGAGGATCGGCATAGCGAGTTCTTCGGCCAGCTTCCAACCAGCTTCAAAATCGGGATTGCCAGGATGTGAGCCAGGGCCTGCCGTACCCACGATGACTATCTCGGGATGAGCTTTCATGACACGTTCATAGATATATTTAAAGCGCTCGATGAACTCAGGTGATATCTTCTCCTCGTTACCGATACCCAGATACTTCAGGTTGAAAGGTTTGGGATGGCCGGCGTCGGCACGCATCTTAGCCCATTTGTTGGTAGCGGGGTCGCCGTTGGCCCACTCGATAAGGTCGATGGCCTCAGCCACCCATTCGTCCATCTCAGACATAGGAACCACGTCCTGAGCCTGGGTGGGCCACAAGCCCCAGCCACCGTTCGTTCCCTGGCAGCTCACACCGGCAGGCAGGATGGGTACGGGCTCCATGCCAAGATCTTCACAGAACTGGAAATACTCGAAGTAGCCGAGTCCGCAACTCTGGTGGTAGCCCCAGGTGTTTTTCAGCTGTCGGCGTGTCTCCTTAGGTCCGATAGTGGTCTTCCAACGATAGGTATTCCAGAAACCATCACCACCGCCATGTACCACGCAACCACCGGGGAAGCGCATGAATTTAGGGTTCAGGTCGGCCAGTGCCTGGGCGAGGTCTTTGCGCAGACCATGTCCCTTATAGGTATCCTCCGGCATCAGCGACACTACATCAAGGTCCATGTCGCCGAGATCAAGTGCGAGAATCTGCAGGACGGCATTCTTGCAGTCAGCATCAGGCGTGAGCACAGTCTCAAACTTTTGCCAATTCTTTGCTTCCACTTTGAAAGTTGCATCGGCCAAAAGCTTGGGATCTTTGTCCCATCCCTGTGGCTCGACAAGTGAAACACGTACGGTCTTGGCCTCACCACTGACATTACGCATAAAGGCCGAGAAGTCGTACTTTGCACCAGCCGTCACGGGAATTCCGTCGTAGCCGTTGTTCTGCAGGCCAAAGCCCCTCCAGCCCTTGAAGTCATAGAACTCCCTGGTGCGCTCGATGTGGAGACGCATATAAGTGGCGTTATTGGCATGAACGGGATTGTCCTTGAGGGGTTCGAACCATCCAAGAGAGTGTCCTGGACGAATCATGCGCCAAGCAGTACCTGGTCCCCAGTCATCGTGGTCTATGGGTGAGAACTCGAAAGAACCGTTCTGTACCAACTCGGCATAGAGACCACCATCAGCACAGTTGTTGATGTCCTCGAAAAAGATGCCAATTAATTCATCACTAATGACCTTGCCTCCCTTGGGGGCTTTCATGGGTTTCTGAGCCTGAAGGCCCACTGTTGCTGCCATCATCAGGGCAGCGAGAATTGTTCGTTTGTTCATATAGTAAATCAGGTTTCTTGATTGTTGTCTGCAAAGATAAGAAGTTTTTCCATAACAGCCGAACTGAAGAGGCGAATTGGTACAAATCCAAAATAATTTGCTACATCCCCAAAACTCCCGACTTTCTCCAACTGACGACAAATCATAGGCTCATAAGTCATATATATAAAGAGGTGAATATGAAAAAACTATTGATAATCATGTGTCTTGCGTTGCTGACGGTGTCGGCACAAGCCAGTAAGCCATGGGACAACGGCAAGTTAAAGGTTTCAGATAATCAGCGTTATCTGCAGTTTGAGAACGGACAGCCCTTCTTCTGGCTAGGTGATACAGGCTGGCTCCTGCCAGAACGTCTCGACCGAGCCGAAGCGGAGTGGTATTTGCAGTCGTGTGCCAAGGCTGGCTATAACGTTGTTCAGGTACAGACCATCGATGGCGTACCGGCCTACAATATCTATGGACAAATGTCGAACATCGATGGCTGGAACTTCGATAAAATCAATCAGAAAGGTGTCTATGGCTATTGGGATCACATGGACTACATTGTCAACATGGCAGCTCAACATGGCATCTACATCGGCATGGTATGTATCTGGGGCGGACTGGTGAAGGACGGTAAGTTAAGTGTGGAAGATGCGAAGAAGTACGGTACCTTCCTTGCCAACCGTTATAAGAACAAGCCCAATATTATCTGGTTTATGGGCGGCGACATCCAGGGCGACATCAAGCCTGAAGTCTGGGAAACGCTGGCCACGACCATTAAGAGCATCGACAAGAACCACCTCATGACCTACCATCCCCGTGGCCGATACACATCGGCGAAATGGTGGAGCAAGGCTTCATGGCTTGACTTCCACACCTTCCAAAGTGGTCACCGCCGCTATGGCCAGCGTATGGGCAATGCCGACTATCCCATCCCCGACAATACGGAAGAAGACAACTGGATGTATGTCGATTCGACATGGAAATATAATCCCATCAAACCCGTCTTGGACGCTGAGCCGTCGTATGAAGATATCCCCATGGGACTGCACGACCCTAACGAGCCACGCTGGCAGGACTACGACGTGCGCCGCTATGCCTATTGGAGCGTTTTTGCCGGTAGCTGCGGACATACCTATGGTCATAACGCCATCATGCAGATGCTGAAGCCTGGCTATCCGACGAGCTATGGCGATGCAGGCGACGTGAAAACGTGGTATGAGGGACTGCACGACGCAGGCTACCACCAGATGCAATATCTGAAGCGCCTCATACTCTCATTCCCCTACTTTGAACGTGTCGCCGACCAAAGTATCATCGTAGAGAATGGAACACAGTATAACCGTCTTATCGCCACCCGCGGCAACGACTACCTCTTGGTATATAACTACAACGGCAACGACATGCGTCTCGACCTGACAAAGATCAGCGGAGCGAAGAAAAACGTTTGGTGGATGACGGCCGCCACAGGAAAGTTGAAGTATCTTGGAGAGTTTGACTCAAAGGTATTTACCTTCCGCTACCATCCGCAGTCGCTACGCATCGAAGACGGCGTACTCATTGTTGTCGATGCTACGAAAGACTATCTGAAGAAAGACCAAGTAGAGTTGTCACCCGACGGCTACAAAGCCAAGGAAAGGGACTTGAACGAGTAACATAATGTCGTAATAACTTATAACGATATTACGTCATAACGGAAGTATTCATGAAGAAAGAACTTGTATTATTGTTGGCTCTGTTTTCACTGACTATCACGGCAGCGAAGAAGAAAGTGGTACGGCCTGACGTCAGCGTCGACTACTTGCGCATCGAGAATCTGGACAAGCCATTAGGCATCGATACTGCCGAGCCTCGTTTCTCGTGGCAGATAACAAGTAACCAGCAAGACCTCCGCCAGACCGCCTACCAGATTGTAGTTTGTGACGACAAGGGTGAAGTCTGGAATACTGGCAAGGTAGAGAGCGACCAACAGTTATGGATACCTTATGCCGGCAAGCCATTGCAGAGCAATGCCGCATGTACGTGGAAAGTGAAAATATGGACCACGGCTGGCGAATCGTCATGGAGCAGTGACGAATGTTTCAGCATCGGGCTCCTGAACGAAAGCAAATGGAGCGGCTACTGGATAGGTTTGGAGCGTTTGTTGCCAGGCGAAGAGCGTGGTATGCACACCCGGATGGCGGCCCGCTACCTGCGTAAGGATTTCCAGCTAAAGGATAAGGAGGTGAAACGCGCTACGGCATACGTCGCCGGCATCGGACTTCACGAGTTCTATGTCAATGGCAACCGTATCGGCGACAGGGTGTTGACACCGGTGCCCAGCGACTATCGCAAGACCATCTATTATAATACCTACGACATCACAGAGCATATCGTCAACGCTCCCCTGGTCTGTGAGGGAGCGGGTACGTGCATTTGCCTCGGCATCGTCTTGGGTAACGGGCGCTACTTCCCGATGCAGCAACACAAATCCTACAAGATACACACGTTCGGTTACCCTAAATGCCGCATCAATGTCATAGTGGAATATACCGATGGGACCACGCAACGCCTGCAGACAGACGACAAGGGCTGGAAGATAACAGCCGACGGTCCCATCCGTGCCAACAACGAGTACGACGGCGAGGAGTATGATGCCCGCAAGGAGTTGCTGGGCTGGAACTGGGTAGGCTATGACGATTCGAAGTGGCAGAATGCAGAACGAACGGACATTCCCCAGGCATATTTACGAGCCCAGATGACGCCGGGCATGAAGGTGCTCCAACAAATCCAGCCTCAATCCTTAAAAGGAAACATCGTTGACATCGGCCAGAACATTGCCGGTTGGCTGAAGGTGAAGGTGCGCGGACAGCGAGGCGACACCATCCGTATCGTCTATGCCGAGAAGCTAAATGCAACGCCACACTCTGACCAAAGGTCAGAGAATGCTGACGGTACGCTCTTCCGGGAGAACTTCCGTAACGCCCGTTCTACTGATATCTACGTCTGTAACGGCGAGGAAGGAGACGGCCGCTGGTGGACGCCAACCTTCGTCTATCATGGTTTCAAATATGCCGAGGTCTTCGGACTGAAGAATGGAACGAAAGATGATTTCATAGCTGAAGTGGTAGCCGACGAGATGACGACGACGGGACGCTTTGAGTGCTCGGACACAATATTAAATAAGGTGATGCGTAACGCCTGGTGGGGCGTGTTGGACAACTACAAAGGCATGCCAATCGACTGTCCTCAGCGTGACGAGCGCCAGCCGTGGTTAGGAGACCGTACGGTGGGAAGTCTTGGCGAGAGTTTCCTCTTCGATAACGAACGGCTTTACACAAAATGGATGCGCGACATTTGCGAAGCCCAGCGCACGGATGGTTGTATACCCGACGTGGCACCCGCTTTCTGGAATTACTATAGCGACGACGTAGCATGGGCGGCAGCATTACCCTTCGGTTGTGACATGCTGTGGCGCCAGTATGGCAACCGTGAGGCCATACACAAAAGCTATCCTGCTATCAAGAAATGGGTGACGCACATCATAGAAGAATACAGCCGCGACGGCATCATCCATTGCGGAAAGTATGCTGACTGGTGTGTGCCACCCGAGAAGCTGGAACTTATACACTCTCAGGATGAAGCACGCAAAACCGACGTGACACTCATCTCGACTGCCTACATCATCCGCACCCTACAATTGATGGAGCTATGGGGCTGTGAGGCCGACCACTGGAAAACTATTCGTGAACAGATGACAACGGCATTCAACAAGAGTTTCCTGACTGTCAAGGCTGGGACGTCAAAGGTTCCTGGTCATCCGCTCTACCCCGACTCCATTTATTATGGTAATAATACGGCAACGGCGAACCTGCTGGCGCTGGCGTTTGGTATCGTACCTGAACAATACCGCCAGGAAGTAACCAAGAATGTAGTAGAGAACATCATCGTCAAGAACAATGCCCATGTGCCATGTGGCGTCATTGGCATCTCATGGCTGTTACGAGCATTGAGCGACAACGGCTTCAGTGACGTGGCGTATCTGATAGCAACACAGAAGAGTTACCCCTCATGGGGCTATATGGCAGACAACGGAGCGACAACCATTTGGGAACTCTGGAACGGTGACAAGGCCTCTCCAAAGATGAACTCCGGCAACCACGTCATGCTCCTTGGCGACCTCATCACCTGGTGCTACCAATACCTTGGCGGTATTCGTCCTAACACAACGGCTTACAAGCACTTCCGCCTACAACCAGCTTTCGACATCCAAGATTGCTCGTGGGCTAACGTCAGCTATGACTCTCCCTATGGACGCATCAGCAGCAACTGGAAGAAAACTCTCCAGCATGTGGACTGGGACGTGGTCATTCCTTGTAACACGACGGCCGATGTCTATCTGCCCGACAGCACGGTAAAGACATTAGGCTCTGGCTCATATCACTTCAGCACGGACATCCCTACAGGTCATCCTGCCATCGTAAAGGATGAATTCCTGTATGAAAAAGCTTCTTTCCCGCAGTGTCACGCTGCTACCATCGTCGAGACCAAGAAGGGCGACCTTGTAGCCACCTACTTCGGTGGTACACATGAGCGCCACCCCGACGTATGCATCTGGGTCAGTATCAAAAAGAAAGGCTCTAACGAGTGGAGTACGCCCATCCTTGCTGCTGATGGCATTCTCAAGCCCGGAACGCCCGATGCGGCGATTGCCGGCGAGACAGCCGAGGGTCGGAAGGCCTGCTGGAATCCCGTCATCACGGAGATGCCTAACGGTGAGCTATGGATCTTCTTCAAGATTGGCGCTAACGTGAAAGACTGGACAGGCTGGCTAACAAAATCAAAGGACGGTGGACGCCATTGGAGTAAGCGTGAACCCCTGCCAAAAGGCTTTCTTGGCCCGATTAAGAACAAGCCTGAAATCATCGATGGCCGATTACTTTGTCCATCCAGTACTGAGGACAATGGTTGGAAGTTCCACCTGGAGATTTACGACATTGCCAAGCGGGAATGGAAGTACGTCGGTCCCGTCAAGGCCGAGTTGGCAATGCGTACAGAGGACATGTCCGCAGGAAGCGATTCTCCGGCTTCCACCACCGTTAAGGAAGACATCGAAGCCCCCGATGCTGGCGGTGAGGCTGCAAAGGATGGCCGTCATCCCATCGACTGCATCCAGCCAAGCATCCTGAAGTTGAAGGACGGTCGCCTTCAGGTACTCATGCGCACCCGCAACGGCAAGATAGCCACCTCGTTCTCTTCAGACAACGGAGATACTTGGACCGATGTCACCCTGATGAACGTCCCCAACAACCAAAGTGGCACAGATGCTGTTACCCTACAAGACGGCCGCCACATACTCATCTATAACGATTTCCAAACCCTGCCAGGTACAAAGAAGGGCGTCCGCACACCGCTTAGTATCGCTGTCAGCGATGACGGCACCCACTGGCGTCATGTGCTGACCTTAGAGGACTCACCTATCAGCCAATATAGCTATCCCTCTATCATTCAAGGCCGTGACGGAAAGTTGCATGCCGTTTACACTTGGCGCCGACAGCGTGTCGCCTACAAGGAAATAGACCCTCTAAAACTGATATAATTGTCATGAAAAAAACGCTCACAACTATTGTGTTGACTATCTTCTGTCTGGCTCTTTCGGCAGAATCGGTCAAGGTCATCACATCGAAAAAAGCCACTAACCGTGAACGGTATGCCGCCGAATACCTGCAGAAGAAACTGACTTCCTTAGGATATACCATCAGTCAAAAGAAGGCTAACTATATGGTTACGCTATCCGTAGCTGGCAGTGGCTCTGCCGAAGGCTACTCCATTGGGAATGGCAAAAAAGGCATCACGATAACGGGTAATGATGCCACAGGAGTTATTTATGGTTGTGTAGAACTGGCCGAGCGCATCCATCAAGCAGGTTCTCTTGCCAAGTTTGTTGCGATGTCGCAACAGCCAATCATAGAAACGCCAGAAATGGTGATGCGTGGCACCTGCATTGGTCTGCAAAAGACGGTATACCTCCCTGGGCATAGTGTATATGAATATCCCTACACCCCAGAAAACTTCCCTTGGTTCTACGATAAGGAGCAATGGATTTGTTATCTCGACATGATGGTAGAGAACAAATATAACTCGCTCTATCTTTGGAACGGTCATCCCTTCGCCTCATTGGTGAAACTTAAGGATTATCCTTTCGCCCTTGAGGTGGACGAAGAGACCTTCAAGAAAAACGAGGAAATCTTCTCTTTCCTCACCCATGAAGCCGACCGCCGTGGTATCTGGGTGATACAAATGTTCTATAACATCATCCTCAGCAAACCCTTCGCCGACCACTACGGTCTGAAGACGCAGGATCGTCATCGTCCCATCACACCGCTGATATCGGACTATACCCGTAAAAGCATTGCCGCCTTCATAGAGAAATATCCCAACGTGGGTCTCTTGGTTTGCCTTGGTGAGGCCATGGCTACCATTGACGATGACGTGACATGGATGAAGGAAACCATTATCCCAGGTATCTATGATGGACTTAAAGCTCACAAAAGTTCTCCCTCTTTATCTAATCAGACATTCCTTCCTTTGGAAGGGCTTGGGGAGGCTCTTCCTCCCATCGTTCTTCGTTCACACGACACGGATGGACCGTTGGTTCTCAAAGAATCGTTGCCCCTCTACCCCAACATCTACACTATGTCGAAATATACAGGTGAGAGCCTGACCACATACGAACCTGGGGGACCTTGGGGTGAAACTCATCGGCAGTTGGCTTCAGCCGCTCCTGTACATATAGATAATGTACACATCCTCGCCAACCTCGAACCCTGGCGTTGGTCATCACCGGCCTTCATCCAAAAGACCGTTTCGGCTATGCACCGCGTACACCACTCGAAAGGCTTGCATCTCTATCCGCAGGCTTCCTATTGGGATTGGCCGTATACGGCAGACAAATTGCCCAATGGCGAGCGCCTGAAGCAACTGGATCGCGACTGGATGTGGTATCAGGCTTGGGGACGCTATGCTTGGAACGACCAGCGTGGTGCAGACAAGTCATATTGGAAAAAAGAGCTGGCTGACTACTACGGCATCGATACTACTGCTGCCGGTCATCTGCTGAATGCTTACGACGAGGCCGGAGAAATCGCCCCCAAGCTCTTACGCCGTTTCGGTATCACCGAGGGTAACCGCCAAACGCTGCTCTTAGGTATGACCATGGGCGAATTGGTTAATCCTTATAAGTACACCATCTATCCAGGCTTCTACGAGAGCTGTGGACCTGAGGGTGAAAAGCTTATCGAGTATATTGAGAAGGAATATAAAGGACTGTCACATAAAGGTGAGTTACCACTGGATATTGTTGATCAGTGTGTGAATCATGGCGATCGTGCCCTCGTCGAAATGGGGGCTGTTGGTATCAAGCCTACCCGTCATGCTGATGAATACAATCGTTTATGGAATGACATCCTCTGCTACGCTACCTTTGCCAAAGCATTCCAGCTGAAAGTGCGTGCTGCCGCAGATGTGCTTCGGTACAAGTGGACACAAGACATCAGCTATTTAGAGACTGCTGAGAAGTGGTTAGAGCAGAGCCTAAGTATATGGTACGACCTGAGTCGCATGACTGACCAATGGTATCTCTATGCCAACTCCATGCAAACTGCCCAACGCCGAATCCCCGTAGGCGGTGACAATGGCAAGATGAAGACATGGAGCGAGCTGGCTGAAGTGTACCAGGCAGAGTTCGACGCTTTTAAGGAGAACATCGAGAAGTTGAAGCATCCCGTCGCTCAGGCCAATGTTCTTATAAATCCCTTAAAACCAGCGGATGTGACAATTCATAAAGTTCAAAGTTCAAAGTTCTTAGACCTAAAGGTCAAAGCGACCAAGGTCGATGACAAAGTTCAAAGTCTAACGAAAGGCTCCGTGCTTTTTGAGAACCGACCAGACACACCTGTTGACAGTCTCGCCCCAGAGTTAGTTGGTCTGCAAGCGCTGGTGCTTAACCGTGATACCACCCGCATCGTGGGCACCACCATTGCTTTCGAGTGCGACAAGCCCGTCAAGGTGCTCGTTGGTCTCTTTAAAGATGACGACCCGAAGTGGGCCAAAGCTCCCAAATTGGAGATTGATGCCACAGGCAATGAATATGGTCAGGCTGAGCCCGTGCTGACCAATGCTATCAGCATCGTGCAAATGCCCAAAGTCAACATCCACGCCTACAGTCTCCCCGCTGGTCGTCATACCCTCCGTCTGCCTAAGGGCATACTATTGGTTGCTGGTTTCACTAGTGACGACATCCGTCCACGCGACTGTGGCCTCAATGGTTCTTCGAGCGAGGTAGACTGGCTTTTTCAAAAGTAAAAAGGTAAAAAAGTAAAAAGGTAAAAGTAATAATATGATAAAGAGAATATTAACTGTTAGGAGTACAAAGGTAATGAGCGTCTTGCTTTTTTACTTTTTTACCTTTTTACCTTTAACTGCTGATAACATCAGCAAAGACATCATGCAGGCCATCTACAACGAGGTACGCACACCCTATAAGTATGGTCTCGTAGTTACCCCTACTGACAATTATCACAAAATTGACTGTCCGACAGTCTTTCGCGAAGGTGACAAGTGGCTGATGACTTACGTGGTGTATAACGGCAAGGACGGACTCGACGGCCGAGGCTACGAGACATGGCTGGCGGAAAGTGACGACTTGCTACATTGGACTACAAAGGGACGCATCCTTTCTTATAGGTCTGCCGGCTGGGACATGAACCAACGCGGTGGTTTCCCCGCCCTTATCGACTGGACATGGGATGGAAGCTACGGCATCTCGAAATACAAGAAGAACTACTGGATGACCTATATCGGGGGGCATGGTACAGGCTACGAGGCCGTGCGTGAGCCTTTAAACATTGGTCTTGCTTGGACAAAGGACGATATCACCCTACCTCACGAATGGCAGTCATTAGAAAAGCCTCTGCTCAGCATCAACGACAAAGATGCCCAATGGTGGGAGAAACTGACACAGTATAAAAGTACCATCTATGATGACCCCAATAATACACTGGGCAAACGCTTCGTGATGTTCTATAATGCAGGGGGTATCAATCCTGCGAACGAGCTTAAAGCCGAACGTATTGGCATCGCCCTCTCAAACGACCTAAAGAAGTGGACGCGTTATGATGGTAATCCCGTCTTTGCCAACGAGGTCGGCGGCATCATCACGGGCGATGCCCAGATAGTACGTTTGGATAGTCGCGTGTTCAGCGGTTTTCCCGCCGGGAGAATCGAGGGTCCTCTCTATGTCATGTTCTATTTCAAGGCCTACGACCCCAGTCGTAAATACAACGCCTTCAACACTTTCGCCGTCAGCCGTGACCTCATCCATTGGCAGACATGGGATGGCCCAGACCTTATCATCCCCTCGAAGTCTTACGACGAGATGTTTGCCCACAAGAGCTACGTCGTCAAACACAACGATGTGGTCTATCATTTCTACTGTGCCGTGAACAACGCCCAGCAACGCGGCATCGCCGTAGCCACCAGCGTTCCCAAGGGCCGCTCGGAGGTTCGTTTCCCCGAACCTGAACCTACGGGCAAGCGCCGCCTCGTTTCCCTAAATGTCGGTTGGCAGGCATGTATCATCTCTGCTGAAGGTTCCATAGGTAGCGATAGTATCGCGACAAACATAACCATACCCCACAACTTCGACGACTACTATGGTTACCGCCAGCTGCGTCATGGCAACCTGCATGGCTCTGCCATATATAATAAGGTGTTTACCACGGAAAAGCAGGCTGACAAGCGCTACTTCCTTCAGTTCGAAGGTGTCGGCACCTATGCCACCGTCACCCTCAACGGCCATACTTATCCGAAGGAACTCGTTGGACGTACCGTCTGGACACTCGATGTCAGCGATGCCCTGCATAATGGTACAAACAATATAGAAGTCCTCGTCGACCATCCTGCCATGCAGACTGCCTGCCCATGGGTATGCGGCGGTTGTTCGTCAGAGTGGGGATTCTCGGAAGGTTCGCAACCCTTTGGCATTTTCCGTCCTGTAACACTCATTGAGACTGATGCAGTGCGCATAGAACCTTTCGGCGTTCACATCTGGAGCAATACGGCTTGTGACAGCGTATTCATAGAAACCGAAGTAAAGAACTACACCACAAATCCGCAGACCATCGAATTAGTCAACAAGTTCATGCTGGCTTCTGGCAAGCAGGTTTTCCGTCAGGCGACGACAGTATCACTACAGCCTGGTGAAATGCGTACGCTCAGAACCGTAGAGCATATAGACAATCCCCACCGCTGGAGCCTTGACGACCCCTATCTCTATAACCTTGCCACGATGATCAAGCGTGACGGAAAGACCACTGACGAGGTACGCTCGCCGTTTGGTTTCCGCTCTGTTTCATGGCCACTGTCAACAGACCGCCACATAGCCGCACTAGACGATAACCGCTTTTACCTCAACGAAGAACCCGTGTTCATCAATGGCACCTGTGAGTACGAACACATCCTTGGTAATAGTCACGCCTTTACTCCAGAACAGATACGGAGCCGCGTGAAGCAAATCCGCAATGCTGGCTTCAATGCTTTCCGTGAGGCTCACCAGCCTCATAACCTACTCTACCAACAACTGTTCGACGAACAGGGTATGCTATTCTGGAGCCAGTTCTCAGCACACATCTGGTACGACACACCTGAGTTCCGAGAGAATTTCAAGAACTTATTAGTTCGTTGGATCAAGGAGCGCCGCAACTCGCCCAGCGTCATCCTCTGGGGATTGCAAAACGAGAGCGTCTTACCGAGTGAGTTTGCCCAGGAGTGTACACAACTTATCCGAGAACTCGACCCTACGACATCGTCACAGCGGTTGGTGACTACCTGCAACGGCGGCGAGGGGACTGACTGGAATGTCGTCCAAAACTGGAGCGGCACCTACGGCGGCTCTGCCGACAACTATGCCGAGGAGCTAAGTCGTCCTGAACAACTACTCAACGGTGAGTACGGAGCATGGCGCACCATCGATCTCCACGGTGATGCCAAGTACAGCGAAGAGAGCTTCACCGCCCTCTTGGAAAAGAAGGCTCGCCTCGCTGAGCAAGCATTCGTGGGCGGCGAGCATGCGTCCGCGGTCGGCGGTTTTCCCGCCGACACCACTTCCCTCGGTGTCTGCGGCCACTTCCAATGGCTCTTTGCCTCCCACAACAACCCCGGTCGCAGCCAACCCAATGGTGCCTACCGCCGCATTGACAAGATAGGCCCCATCAACTACAAGGGCCTCACTACCATCTGGGAGGAGCCCACCCCTGCCTACTACATGTATAAAGCCCACCCAAGCCCTCCACAAGGAAGGGATGTAGAGATACACAAACTGGCTGAAAACACCACCTCCTTACCTAATCAAATATCCCCTCCCTGGGAGGGGATTGGGGAGGCTACTTACCATTACATCTACCGCATCAACTGCGGTGGCGATGCCTTCAAGGACGAGTACGGTCAACTCTGGCAGGCTGACGACAGCCTCATTAGCCATTCCTGGGGTCAAGACTTCCCAGGCATCCACGCTTTTCAGGCTTCCCAGCGCCACATCACCACCGACATCCGTGGCACTCAGAGCGACGAGCTCTTCCAGTTCTTCCGCTTTGGCCGTCACCGACTGTGGTATGACCTCAAGGTTGGCAGTTCCTCCACCGACACCTACCGCATCGAACTCTACTTCACCGAACCCTGGCACGGCAAGGGTGGCGGTGAACAGGATGACTACGAAGGCCTGCGCATCTTCGATGTCGCCGTCAACGACAGCATCGTCATCGACGACCTCGACCCCTGGGCTGATGCAGGCTATTGTGGTGCCCTGAAACGCGTCGTCTATGCCAAAGCCAAAGACGGTCGCCTCCGCATTTCCTTCCCTGAAGTCAAGGCCGGCCAGGCCGTCATCTGCGGCATCGCCGTAGCCAGTGTTGAGTCTGTCGCTGTGGCACAGCGACAAACAGTACAAGGAGGGTCTTTCTGGCACGCCCTTGACACCGACACTATCGCCAAGCTGCCCAAGGAAGAACTCCCTCAGGATACCGAGGCCCGTCCCGTCACCGTCTACCAGCCCATTAAGGGAAGTTCAAATATCTTAGGCCAAAAGGGCAAAGCGACCAAGGTCGATAACAAAGTTCAAGATACAAAGTTTATCATCACCCCTGGCTTGGGTCAGGAGTATGCCCTGCGCTTCCGCTACAAGAACACTACGGGCGAAGCTGTCAAGGCCCGCATGACCATCACCGACTCGAAGCACACCATACTGGTCGACCGCATAGTGTCCTTCCCGCCGACGCCGCCAAAGTGGAAGATGCTCTCCACTACCACCGGCACGCAGATCAATGCTGGCACCTATACCCTATGCATCGAGACCAGCGACGTAGAGTTCAAGGAATTAGAGATACAATAATACTGGATATGAAGAGAATCCTTTTGGTTTTATCATTTATCATTTTCTCGCTTTCTTCCGTCTGTGCGCAAGAGCACCATGACTGGGAGGACAACCACGTATTGCAGATTAATCGCGAGCCGGCACGTGCCTACTTCATTCCGTATGGTGAACGGCAGGGCGACCGCATGCTGAGCCTGAACGGTGAGTGGCAGTTCCGATGGACAAAGACACCAGAGGAAAGAGTTGTCGATTTCTACCGTACGGACTTCGATGACACGTCGTGGGCTAAATTGGTAGTTCCCGCTAACTGGGAGGTAAATGGCTATGGAACACCCATCTATGTGTCGGCAGGCTACCCGTTCAAGATTGACCCGCCGTATGTCACCCGTGAGCCAAAGAAAGACTGGACGACGTATGTGGAGCGCAACCCCACAGGCCAATACCGCCGCACCTTCACCCTGCCCGACAGTTGGGTATGTTGCGATGGCATCGCAACAAACAAAACGGGCCAGACCTTCCTGCGCTTTGAGGGTGTGATGTCGGCATTCTACGTCTGGGTGAATGGCCAGAAGGTGGGCTACAGTCAGGGGTCGATGGAACCCTCAGAGTTTAACGTTACACCTTATATAAAAAAAGGACAGAACCAAATAGCCGTCGAGGTCTATAAGTACTCTGACGGTTCTTACCTGGAAGACCAGGACTTCTGGCGCTTCGGCGGCATCCATCGTGATGTGCTGCTATACCATACACCCGATATCCGACTGAGGGATGTCGCCGTGCGAAGCATTCCCCTAACCCCCTCCAACTGGAAGAGGGAATGGACGCTGCAGGTTAACCCTCAGTTCTCTGTCTATAACGGGGAAACGGGCAAGGGCTACCGGCTGGTGGCGACACTTATGGATGGCAATTGTCCCATATTCTGCGACACCGTCGCAGCCGAAGAAGTCCTCGACCTGGAACATAAAGCGGCAAGGATGAACGAGTGGTTTCCACAGCGCGGCTACCGTAAGTTTAACCGTATGGAGATAAAAGTGGAGAACCCACGTCTTTGGAGTGCTGAAAGTCCAAACCTCTATACATTGCTGATGGAACTACAGGAACCCGATGGAAAAACCATCGAGCGCGTCGTTCAGCAGGTAGGTTTCAGGGATATCAGGATTAAGGACGGGCAACTGCTCATCAACGGCAAGGCAATTAAGATTCGCGGCGTCAACCGCCATGAGCACGACCCCAATACCGCTCGTGTGATGACGGAAGAGCGCATGCTCCAAGATCTCCAGCTGATGAAGGCTGCCCATGTCAATGCCGTACGTCTGGCGCACTATCCCAACGTGCCACGTTGGTACGAGCTTTGCGACTCGATAGGTATGTACATCATGGACGAGGCCGACTGCGAGACCCACGGTCTGCGCGGTACGCTGGCCTCAACACCAGACTGGGCTGACGCCTTCCTTGACAGAGCCGTCCGCATGGCTGAGCGTGACAAGAACCACCCATCGGTTATATTCTGGAGTCTTGGCAACGAAAGTGGCTACGGTCCCAACCAGGCTTCCATGTCGGCTTGGCTTCACGAGTTCGACCCCACACGTCCCGTACACTACGAAGGAGCACAAGGAAAGCTCACCACCGACCCTTCGGAGTGGAATGGAGACCCCTCGACGGTAGATATCATCTCGCGTTTCTATCCCCGCGTCATGCAGGAGTACCTGAACCCCGGCATCCCTGAAGGCAGCGACCAAGAACGCGCTGAGAATGCCCGTTGGGAGCGACTACTGGAAATCGCCAATAGACCTGGCGACCGCTGTACGTGGATAGGTAGCGATGGAGGTCCGCGCCCCGTGCTTACCAGCGAGTATGCTCACGCCATGGGAAACGCCATGGGAAACTTTAAGGAATATTGGGACGAGATCAACTCAAATCCGCGTATGCTTGGCGGCTTTATCTGGGACTGGGTGGACCAAGGCATTATTAAGAAGGAAGAAGTAGGAGGTAAGATAGTAGAAAAGGTGTTGTATGGTGGCGACTTTGGCGACAAACCCAACCTCAACGCCTTCTGCCTGAATGGCATCGTGATGAGCGACCGTACGCTGACACCGAAATACTATGAGGTACAGGCCGTCTATAGCGAGGCAGCTAAGTTGAACGGAGAAGTCGCTGAACACCCCATGCCCAAGTCGCTGCCTTACAAAGCAAAGCGCTCAAAGAACAAACCCCTTTCAGCCGACTTGATAAAATTGGTATCCAACATCCGTACTCAGTGCTTCCGCGCCCCGACGGACAACGACAAGAGTTTTGGAAACTGGCTCGCCAAAGACTGGAAGCGCTGTGGACTCGATACGTTGTCACTACCTGTAACTACTGAACAGAACGGCAACGAACTGACCTTTACCTTCGAAATTCCTGACTCGCTGCCGCCATTGCCGCGACTTGGCATTGTCATCGAATTGCCGCGCGAGTATGAACAGCTGACGTGGTATGGTCGCGGTCCGTGGGACAACTACCCCGACCGCAAAACTTCCTGTCCCATCGGTCTGTGGAAAAGCACCGTCTCGGAGCAGTATGTCCACTATCCCCGTCCGCAGGACTCAGGCAACCATGAGGAGTGTACAATGGTAGAACTGAAGACGAAGAAAGGTAAGGTCCTACGTATCGAAGCCGTTGACGAGGCCGTTTCTGATGCTGGGTCAAGGTGTGGTAGCACTTTTTCTTTCAGTGCGCTGCCCTATTCGGCACAGTATATCGCCTCAAAGACGCACGACTACGAACTGAAAGACCAAGGCGCAACCTACCTTTCGATAGATTGCGCCGTCATGGGTCTTGGTAATAGTTCGTGCGGACCTGGTGTACTAAAGAAATACACCATAGACCCGTCGAAGACTTACCAGTTGAAAATAAGAATTACTTCTTATTAAGTGCGAGGTCGATAGCTACGGCAATAGCCACAGTAGCACCCACCATCGGGTTGTTACCAATGCCGAGGAAGCCCATCATCTCAACGTGAGCAGGAACAGAAGAAGAACCTGCGAACTGAGCGTCAGAGTGCATACGACCCATGGTGTCGGTCATACCGTAAGAAGCGGGACCAGCGGCCATATTGTCGGGATGCAGGGTACGACCCGTACCACCACCGGAAGCTACTGAGAAGTAGGGCTTGCCAGCCAGCGTGCGCTCCTTCTTATAGGTACCTGCAACGGGATGCTGGAAGCGAGTGGGGTTGGTAGAGTTACCCGTGATGGACACGTCAACGTTCTCCTTCCACAGGATAGCGACACCCTCGCGAACATCGTCAGCACCGTAGCACTTTACCTTCAGACGGCTGGGGTTGTTGCCATAGGGAACTTCCTTGACAACCTTCAGCTCAGAGGTGAAGTAGTCGAACTGAGTCTGTACGTAGGTGAAACCGTTGATGCGCGAGATAATCTGGGCAGCGTCCTTGCCAAGACCGTTCAGGATAACGCGGAGGGGCTTCTGGCGAACCTTGTTGGCCATCTCGGCAATCTTGATGGCACCCTCGGCAGCAGCGAACGACTCGTGCCCTGCCAGGAAAGCGAAGCACTCAGTCTCCTCGCGGAGCAGACGGGCAGCCAGGTTACCATGGCCGATACCAACCTTACGGTCATCAGCAACAGAACCGGGGATGCAAAAGCTCTGCAGACCGATACCGATAGCCTCAGCAGCGTCGGCAGCATTCTTCACGCCCTTCTTGATAGCGATAGCAGCACCGCAAACGTATGCCCACTTAGCGTTCTCGAAGCAGATACGCTGGGTGTCCTCACACATCTGGTAAGGATCAACGCCTGCATTCTCACAAATCTCGTTGGCCTCCTCGATAGAGTTGATGCCATTCTCCTTCAGAGCAGCAAGCACCTGTGCGATGCGACGCTCCTGACTTTCAAACTGTACTTTACGTATCATAGGAATAATCTTTTTACTTGTTAACCTTTTTACTTTTTTACCTTTCAATTACTCCTTACGTGGGTCAATAGCCTTTACAGCACCCTGCTCCTCAGTCGTGCGACCGTAAGAACCGGTGTTCTTCTTCATAGCCTCGTTGGCGTCCATACCACCCTTGATAGCTTCCATCATCTTGCCCAGGTGAACGTACTCGTAACCACAAACTTCGTTGTTGGCATCGAGATACATCTTGGTGATGTAACCCTCGGTCAGTTCCAGGTAACGGGTACCCTTTGCAACAGTACCATACAGCGTACCAGTCTGGGAACGGAGACCCTTACCGAGGTCTTCCAAACCAGCACCGATAGCCAGACCACCCTCAGAGAAAGCACTCTGTGTACGGCCATAGACAATCTGCAGGAACAGCTCACGCATAGCGGTGTTGATAGCGTCGCAAACCAGGTCGGTATTCAGCGCCTCCAGCAACGTCTTGCCAGGCAGGATCTCGCTGGCCATAGCGGCAGAGTGAGTCATACCCGTGCAACCGATGGTTTCAACCAGAGCTTCCTGGATGATGCCGTCCTTCACGTTGAGACTCAGTTTGCAGGCGCCCTGCTGAGGAGCACACCAGCCAATACCATGGGTGTAACCCGAAATGTCCTTAATCTCTTTTGCCTGAATCCATTTGCCCTCTTCGGGAATGGGTGCAGGTCCATGATAAGCGCCTTTGCAAACGCTACACATGTTTTCAACTTCTTTTGAATAAATCATTTGTTTAATGAATATAAAATGAATAATATAATATATATGTACTCTTCAGAGCTACAAAATTACTGCGATAATTCCAACTATCCAAATCAACTTTCCCATATTTAAGAACAATTAACAAGGTATTTTGTCACTCATTTGCTATACTGACAAATTCTTCGTAACTTTGCCAAGTGAATATTGCAAATTAGTAATTAGTAATTAGTAATTAGTAATTAGAAATTAGTAATTAGAAATTATGATTACCAACGAGCGGATGATTTCAAAGCAGGAAATAGACGAGAGGGTGGAGCGTGCTGTGGAGAATTTCATGGCTGGCTACGGATGTTGTCAGAGTGTTGTTGCTGCCTTCAGCGACTTGTATGGATTGGATGAAACGATGGCTAAGCGCATTGCCGCCGGCTTCGGTGGTGGCGTAGGTCGGATGCGCATGATGTGTGGAGCCGTTTCGGGTATCGTCATGCTGGTCGGCTTGGATTGCGGCCAGACGGAGGGCAGCGACCGCGAGGGCAAGTCGGCATGCTATAAGGTGGTGCGAGACTTGCTGGCTCAGTCGCAGGCAGAGAACGGTAGTCTTATCTGTGCCGTCCATCACGGGGTCGGTTCTACTGATCACTTTTGAAGTTTCTGTATTACACATCGTTCTTGACTCCCTGTGCACTTCCATCGGTTCAATTGTTTTCACATGCGAAAGCAAAGATACGAACTTATTCTCGAACATCCAAATTTTCAACGCAGAAAAATGATCAGTAGAACCGACCCCATGATTCGCATGATTCGTGGTTTAATTCGTAAAGTTAGGTGAATATGAACAAGTCAAAAGTGCTCACCGGAACCGTCCCCGTGATACCCGTGCCCTTGAACCGTAGAGATACAGCGTACTGCCTTTGGGCAATACGCGTGCAGCGGTCTGCTTGATATGGTTTATCATCTGGCTTCGTTCCATAGTCATTCTTCTTAAGTGCTGCAAATATACGAATAATTTTCTATATCCCAAAGAAATCCTACTTTATTTTACTACAACGTCTCCACGACGTTCTTGCTTTTTCCTAATGTCCTGAACATGGATTCCAGAGTCATGTTAGGTTCGATGTTAGGTTGGATGGTAGGTCTCCGACAACAGACCTACCATCGCTAAGCCCTTTGTTTATCGGCATTCCAGGCTGCGATGGTAGGTTGTTAGGTCAAAATCGAAATGCTCCCCAGAACGGAGTTATTCCGTGACGGTAATCTTCATCGTGAAGCCGACGCTGTGGTCGCTCATCAGGCGCATGCGAACATTGTAGGTGCCTGGCTGGGCGGCGTATGAGCATTTGAGCCTTGGGAAGCTCGGCTCATAGATGAAGTACTTGTTGTATGCACCAGGATTGGTGGCTGGATCTATCTCAATGGCGTAGGGATCCCATCCGATGTCAGCAGGCTCCCAGCTTTCCACATTGAACTGGCAGGTGTATGCACGTTCCACCGTCTGCTCGACAGGGCTGATGGTGAACGCCGTATAAGGCCAGCCGTCGCCTGTCCTAATTGTGAAGTACGATGTCAGCTCGGGATTGCTCTTGAGACGGAAGCGTACATAGACGCTCTCGTTGTTGTTTGTCTTCAGCGAGGTGAGGCTATGCGTGGCGGGATCCCACAAGAAGTAGCCCTCGTCAGTCTCGTAGTTTGAGTAATCCACATACGAAGCCACCATTTCGACGTCGTCCCAGTTCCATACGGCATCCTCGTCGTAATACTCCTTCACGTTGACCTCCACAGACTTTCCAATACCTACGAAACCGCTCTCAGGCTCCAGCTTGAAGTAAGTAATCTTGGGAGTATTCTCATTTACCACGGCCTTGCCGTAAACGGTGAACTCACCGTCTTCTGTTTCTTCGCCATTCTCAAAGATATAGTTGGTGAAGGTGAAGGCGAACACGAGTTCCAACTCACCGGAGTAGTCCTCCTCCAGTGCGCGGCGCGGAGCCAGCGCACGGGCATTGGCCGAACCGCCCTTTTTCTGCAACTGAACCGTGCCTGACTTCAGGTTGTGCATGTCGCCGCAGCCGAACTTCAGGTTGAGATAGTTGCTGCTGGAGTAGCCTTCATCTGGATTCTTGAAGGTGAAGAAACTGCCTTGTATTGCTCCGTAGTTCGAGAGATAGTCAAGGAGCAGCTGCATGGGTTCACCGAACTTGTCGATAGGAATCTCGAAGTAGCCGCCGCCCTGCGTTTCCACGCTACCTGTTGCCGGATCGGTTTTGCCATCCTCGAGGCTAATCTTAATCACCCTCGTCTCGCCGTCGCAACCGGCCTTACCTCTGTTCCACTGTGACCAATCCTGCAGCAGTCCGCGCGTTGACTCGTTGCCATCCTTGTCGCTCACAACGTATACGTTGTCGTCCAGCTTCTTCGCCTTGTCGAAGACGTCACCGCCGCCTCCGCCACCGCCACCACCGCCTTTGATGATAATCTTGCCGGTGGCGCGGCCTTCCCAGTTTTTCTTATTGCCCTCCTCGGTAACGATGGCTAATACCTCGCCCTCGGGAGCACTATTCGTAGGTGTGAAGTAAGCCGTTATAAGACCATTCTCGTCGGTATAGTTAATGGTGGGTGTTACAGTGCCGTTGGTGGCGACGAATTCCACTCGTTTGTGAGCCCATGCTGATAAATCATTTCCTTCTGTCTTCTGCAGCAAGAAGTGAACGGGCACAGCTTCAGCACCCTTCTCTACCTCCTGCGAGGGATTCAGACACTGGATGTTGTACTTCAGCAGCTTGGAAGTCCATTTCTTTTCGACGAATCTTCCATACTCTTTACTATCAACCGCCGACTTGCACAGTTTGATATTAACCCTTTCTACTGAAGGTTCGCCTTTCTTGAATGTCACCTTGGCCTTGCCGTTTTCATCGGTGTACTTCAGCAGTAGCTTCTTGTCGCCAGATGCCGAACCTTCTATCTCGAATGCAACCAGTGCTCCAATGCTGGTGAGTTGCTCATTGGTGGTATAGTCGTAGTGGAACGCGGTAATCTCAATATCCTGCTCGTCGTCCTGCATCAGGTCGCGTGATGGGGTCTCTAAGGTGAAATCCCATGGATTGTAAAACAGAATCTGTGTGTGATCACCGCTATCGAAACTCTCGCCAGCCGAATGATCTAACAGCCATCCGGGTACACTACCCATATAGATAAATGTACTAGCCCAACGTTCGACCATTGACCGGCGTGCAATATCATCGGGGGCCTCATCGGGATACGGCAGCCACGACCTCGGATTCACATACGTCCATTCTGCCGGACAAATATCAGTGCGGCAATACTGGCCATAGAAATTGATCTTGAAGTAGGGTATAACTGTGGCTCTTCCTCGGCACTGGCTGTTTTTGTACTCATCGCTTCCGATGTTTTCCTCGGGATAGATGAGATTAAAAGTCGGCTTTTCTTCATAAATGAAATCCCCATCTAAATTATCGTCAACGCACGTAAGACCGTACTTGAAGTGTTTGGAATACTTGTGTCCTCCGACGGCATCTCCCAGACCAAGGCACTGGTAGCCATGGTTACACCTTACTTCGCCATCCAGGACAACCTGCACGGGAACGCCCTCCACATTGAAGGTATATCTCCGCTGTACGACACCGGTTTTCAATCTCATCATTTCGTCGGGTTTCAGTATTGCATTGCCAGACATCTCATTCGGGGTTCTGCAGCTTATATCCAATACGGTCTCGCCCTCGGAGTCGCCTTCCAGCAGGACGCTGGCCTTGGTGGTGTGGCCCTTCCACACCTTGTACCACGGTCTTCTCTCGAAGGAGAATTCCAGGGTGCCTTTGAACTTCATGGCCAGTTTGGCCTTTTGGATCTTGAACGTGAGGTTGCCCCACGACTCCAGCATAATGTCGCTGTCTTCGTAGTCGAGCGTCAGTTCCTGGGTGGAAGGCGCACGGCGGGCACGCGAGTTGGCGTTATATACCTCCACATACTTGCCGTCCTCCAGGATTTCCACCTTCTCGGGACTAAATACAGGCTTGGAACCCGAGACTCTTCTGGAACCGGCCGTTCCATCGCCGCCTAATTCGAAGGTGATTTCCTGGTCGCGGAACAGGTTGCCCATGTCGCCCTGCGTTGTGTTCAGGGTGACGGTCTTGCCTGTTACCTCTGTCACTTCCTCAATGATGCGAATCATCAGGGTGCCCATCTCGTCGGGCACCATCACGATGTCGTACTCACCCATGATGGGCACTTCCTCGGCAAAGGTTATCTTAGCTATGCCCGTCTCGGGGTCGTAGCTCTCCAGCTTATCCTTCTCCCAATCGACACTGATGTAGCGAGAGTCTTCCTTGCCTGCCTGAACAATATTCAGCGTGCTGGTGAGCGTGCCGTCCTTGGAAGTCAGCACCACTGTGCCCGTTCGCTCATCAACGCTGGGGTTCATGGCTACCTTGACATAGCAAATGCCGTCCTTGGCCTCAGAGTCGAAGATAACCCAAGAAGCAGAAGTTGTCACATCGAAGTCGACGTTCGCTTTCACCTGTACAGCCATTTCCTTGCCTTCGCCATCCACGTTAACGGTCTCTGGATCGACGAACACATGGTTGGGATTACCCAGAATGCTCTTTGTCACATCGTAGGTGAAATTGATGGTCTCGCCATCCTTGTTAATGACAAATCCCGGCGGTGTGGCCTGGAACTCTATACTGGTTATTTTGGCCGGATCGTAGGGAACGCGGTTGCCGTCTTTATCTTCTACGATAATGGTCTGTGCCATAGCCGTGATGCTGAGCACCATCAGTAAGGCTAAAACATATAGCTTCTTCATTTGCGTACGACTTTAATAGTTACACTTCCGTCCTTCACGACATACGTCCCCTGAGGGAGTTCGGAGAGAGATTTCGCGTCTTTGCGTATCAGTTTACCATTGAGGTCATAGACATCGAAATGTTCGGAGAGCAGGTCGAGACCTGTTGCCTTGATGTCGCCGGTGGTCAGGTCCTCGAACGTCAACTTTTGAAGGTTCGCGATGGGCCACGACAGTTCAGTCTTGCTGCTCTTCATCGTTACGTTGCCGTCTTGATACACAAACACGGGCATGTCGGCAAAGAGTACCTCACTCTTGTTGCCGTCATTCAGCCATACGATAATTTTCGCATCTTCTGCTCTAACGCCTATGGTGCCGAGCAAGGCGAGGAGTAGCACTCCCGCTACCGTCGCCAGAGAATGTTTAGTAGTAATACTCATAGTTAGTTTGATGATAAGTTATTGTTTTAATCTATTCGGTGTTCTCGTTACTATCAAAAAGGTGGCCGGGGATAATCATCGAGACGGTAACGACAACTGCTGTGGTCACCAGTTGCCAAGGCCATTGGTCACCCTGGAAGAGCAAGGTCAGAAACGACAACGCCGCACCGATGAAGGCGCATACGATATGACTGTGCAGACGGAGCAGGGCACCCGTGACGAAACTTCCAATGCTGAACAGCAGCCCTACGAAGGTGAGGAAACAAGGTGTAAACAGACCAGTAATGCCTGTCATGAATCCGCTGATGCCGCAGGTGAAGCCAATGAACGCCCATGTGTAAAGCACGGTGGTGTTCTGCCAGTCTAACGTCTTGCGATTCTTATGGATGAAAATGCCGTCGGCAGCCTGCAACAGACCCACAACGGGTATGCCAATCCATAGGAAGTAGCACCAGTCGTCGTTCCAGATCATCAAGGCCAAAAACTCCAAGATCAGGAAGAAAACTGAGATGTAGCCCCATGAGATAAAAATGGTTTTACCAATGGAACCACAGTACATCTCCGTGACTTCCGTATGGATTTGCGCGTTGAGGTCGTCAATATTGGTAGCCATAATAATATATATGATAAGGTGTAAACTTAAACTGCTTGCTGCTGGTCATCATTGTCAGCAGGAACGCTTTCGGTGAAGAGGCGGTGGAGGCCTTGCTCGTAGGCATGAAGGGCTTCAATGCCCTTGTGGGTAAGACGGCAGATGCTAAGGGAGGATGGACCAGAACCGCTCTTGTCAACCTGTAGATAGCCTGCCTCGTGAAGCGTCTTGATTTGTATGCTCAAGTTGCCACGTGTGGCATCAGTGATTTGACAGAGGTACATGAAACTGGCGCTCTCGAGACTGTCGAGGGCTACCATGATTTTCAGACGCAGCTCGTTGTGGAGCAGCGGGTTGATAACGGCAAACTTAAACGTGCTCATGGTTCTTGACATATTGTTTGAGTAAGTGACCTGGGATTATGAGGGTGATGATGGTAATAATGGCAGCGACGAGCAGCTGCCAAGGCCAGAGGTCACCCTGTATGAAGAGAGAGGCAAAGGACAATGCACTGCCGATGATGCCACAGACCATCATAGGACGGAAGCGAGAGATGACACCCGTAAGGAAACAGCCCATGCCGATGAGCAGTCCCTGAAAGGTGCAGTAACATATTTCGAAAGTGCCGGAGCACCCCGTGAAGAAACCAGTGAAGGCACTGGCGCCACCGATAAAGAGCCATAGCTGAAGGGCAATGTTTTGAGAGAGTGTACGATGTCCAGTGCGGTCGTAGTCTTTCCTTTGATAGTGGATCATCAGTGGTGCACCAATCAGCGGAATGCCCACCCAAAGCCAGGAGCACCAATTCTGGTGCAGGACCATGAGAGCAGCAAATTCCAGTAAAAGGACAATGGCAGTAGGATATCCCCACACCAAAAACATGTTAACGTCCGTCGGTCTTTTTCGACTCATAACTTTGCCACGTATGTTGGCAATAACTTGGAGTTCGTCAGTAGTATTCATCTTTGTAATAGGTTTATTATATAATATTTTGCGTTTGGTGTCACAAAGATAAGGTTTATTTCTTAAACTTGGTACTAAAAGGTTTATTTTTTAAACTTAATTAAGACTGACGAGGAAATCGGAGCATACCCTTCAGACATGCATGTTAGGTTCGATGTTAGGTTGGATGGTAGGTCTCCGACAACAAACCTACCATCGCTAAGCCCTTTGTCTATCGGGGTTTCAGGCTGCGATGGTAGGTTGTTAGGTTAAAAATGAAATGCTCCCTATTTGATGTATTCTGCGAAGTCGGTGAGCTTCATGTCGCCCTTGCGAGCCAGGGTGTCGTGCATAGCGAAGGCGGCAGGCAGGTTGTGACGGGTCTGGCCCATCTTGGCAATCTTCAGGTAGTCCCACAACAGCTGCTTGTAGTCGGGGTGTGCACAGTTTTCGATGATGCACTCGGCACGCTGGATGGGACCCTTGCCACGCAGGTCGGCAATACCTTGCTCGGTGACGATGATGTTGACGTCGTGCTCCGAGGAGTCCTGATGGCTGACGAAGGGTACGATAGACGAGATGACGCCGCCCTTGGCCACTGAAGGACAAGTGAAGATGGAGAGGTAGGCGTTACGGATGAAGTCGCCAGAACCGCCGATACCGTTCATCATCTTCGTACCGCTGATGTGGGTGGAGTTGACGTTGCCATAGAGGTCGGCCTCGATGGCGGTATTGATGGCGATGACGCCTAAGCGGCGGATAATCTCAGGCGAGTTCGATATCTCGCTCTGGCGCAGCGTCAGGTGGTTCTTGAAGTAGTCCATGTTGTCGTAGACCTGCATGAGGCACTCGTTCGAGACGGTCAGCGAGCATGCCGAAGCGTCCTTCACACGACCACTGAGCATCATGCCCACGACGCTGTCCTGCAATACCTCGGTATAGATATTGAAGTCGGGCACGTGCTTGTCCTGACCCAGGGCACCGAGGATGGCGTTAGCCGTTGAACCCACACCACTCTGCAAAGGCAGGAACTCACGTGGGATGCGGCCTTTGTGCATCTCCTCGACGAGGAACTCGGCGGTGAGGAAACCAATCTTATCGGTCACAGGGTCGCTGTCCTTGAAGGCACGAGCTTCGTCAGGGATGTTGCACTCTACGACACCCACCACCTTGTCCTTGGGAATGGAGACGTAAGGCACACCGATGCGGTCGCCTACATGCTCGATGGGAATAGCCTTGCGGTAAGGAGGATCCAGCGGCTCATAGACGTCGTGGATGAACTTGGCGTTGGGATTGTGGAATGAGTTGAGTTCCAGGATGACGTGCTTGGCGAGACGGGCAGCGGTGGGCGAGATGCCACCGGCAGCGGTCAGGAAGACGTGATAGTCGTTGCCGCAATCTTCGATGTCGCACACTTCGAGGATAGCCCAGTCTAACGGACCGTAGAAACCATAGCGCAACTCCTGTGCCATGTGGCTCAGGTGCAGGTCGTTGTAAGGAATCTCACCCATGTTGACGTGCTTGCGGAAATCGGGGTTCGTGGTGTAAGGGGCACGATAGAGGATAGCCTGGGCGTTTGCCAGGTCACCGTCGGTCGACTGTCCTGTGGAGGCACCCGTGAAGATAGCCACCTTGAACTCGCGGCCGGCCTCGTGCTCAGCCATAGCAATCTTTGCTAACTCTTTGGTTGTTGCCTTGGCCACACCGGCAGGTGTAAAGCCACTCATAGCGATGTGTTCGCCGTTCTTAATCAATGCTGCAGCCTCTGCAGCGGTCAAACGTGCATACATAATTACCTATTTTACGATTTAGTATATACTATTTGGGGTGCAAAGGTACGAAATATAAATGAAAGAAATGAAAGAAATGAATGAAATGAAAGGAATGGGAATGAAGAAATGTTAAAATGTAGCTACGCACACCTCGATAGCGGGCAACTTCATTTCTTTCATTCCTTTCATTTCATTCATTTCTATAAGTATTCCATCAATACATCCCAGACGGCGATGATGTGACAGACACTTCCTGCCAGTACAAAGAAATGGAAGACGCTGTGCATGTACTTCTTTTTATTCAGCGAATAGAAGATGGCTCCGGTGATGTAGCAGACTCCTTCGGCAATAATCCAAACCAGGGCCGCCGTCGATACGGAGTCGTATAAGGGTTTGAAAGCCACCAGCACGCTAAGCCCCATGCCGATGAAGCAGAAAGTCTCGATGTTGGAGTGTTCCGCCAGGCTGACGAAACTCACGATGGTGCCGGCAATGGCACATAGCCAAACGAAAATAAAAAGTCCCCAGCCCCAGTTAAGGTAAAAGTTAAAATTGAAAAGTGAAAACTGAAAATTTTGTTGAAGGAGGGCGATGAGCGTCAATGGCGAGTAGCTGCCGGCGATGTGCCAGTAGATGGCGGCGTGGTCCCAGCGGCGCAGGCGCTCCTTCCACTTAAAGCGACGGCCTACCAGTCCGCTGCCCTTTCGCTTTTCATACAACGGCAGGGCGTGGTAGATGGTCGAAGCAGCATACGATGCCAACATGCCGAAGAGGTATAGACAAACTCCTAAGCGTGCCCAGGGATTGTCGCCTTGGAACGTCATCACGATAAACACAATGCCAAAGGCGACACCCATGATGATGCCGCCTGCATGGCTCCAAGAGTTCCACAACTCTTCCCTATGTGTATAACGAATAGACATTTTGCGGCCTTCGGCCTAATGAATAATGAATAAATAATAAAGGAAAAGACGTTTAGTGGCGCTGACGGCGGACACTCATACGGGCTGAACCTGAAGAGGCACTGGCGCTGCTCTTGGTTTTCGACTTGCCAGCCTTGACGCTGGCGGTGCGCTCCTTACGGGCGTTTTTCTGCTTCTTGGCAGCCTTGACAGCCTTCGGGTCGATTTTTGCGTTGGCCACAGAGTCGAGTGAGTCTTTCTTGTGCTGGTCGCCGAAGATGTTCTGCTCAAAAGCCTTCAGCTCAGCTTCTATCCTCGCCTGTTCCTTGGCCAGGGCTGAGTCGTTGGGACAGTATTGTGCCAGCGTCTTGCCGAGCATGTTGTTGGTCTTATAGATCTTACCCTCGTAGCGGTTCATGGTAAAATAGTCCTCCATCGACATCACGGCGGCATTGTTCAGATTGCTGGTCATGACGGTCTGCCGACTGAGGAACGGTTCTACGTCAGAGAAGCGCACCCAGAACAGAGGATATTTCGAGGCCTCGCCGCCGAAGTCATCCTCACGGAGCATGACGGGACAGAAGGCCTGTACCTTGCGGTGGAAACTGGAGTTGGCATCGTCGAAGTAGGCACTCTCCTTCAGGTAGTACATCTTCACCTCGGCGGAGGGGATGTCGCTGTTGTCGACGCGCAGCTTGCCGTCCTTCTCCTCGTAGAAGATGTGATAGTTGTCGAGCACCGTCTTCATCTGCACCTTCGCCGAGTCCGTGAACAGCTCATTACCGTCCAGACGATATTCATAGACGGGAATGTAGTTGTTCAGAGCCAGCTTGAAGACGTATGTAAACAGGTTCAGCTGTTTGTCGATGGGCTCCACGGGATAGTAGAGTCCGGCATTGGCATCCTTGTTGAGGTCCAGCTCACGGTAGATGTCGCGGCGCCACACCACGTTCTCGGGCATCTCTACTGCCGTGGGGAACGTCAGCCGGGCACGCATCGTCATACCTTGGTTCTGCGTCTGCTGACCTCTTTGCTGTTGCGCCTGTTGCTGTCGGCGCTGCTTGGGCTGAGCCTGCGCCGATAAAGGTAAAAAGGTAAAAAGGTAAAAAAATAAAATACCTTTTACCATCACCTTATACCATAACTGATTATTTATATTCTTCTTCATAGCTTTACTTTTTTGCCGTATTGCTTTTTTACCTTTTTACTTTTTTACCTTTACTTCACGATGACTTCCATCGAGGCATTGAGCTTACGAGGTATGCCGTCAGGTCCGATGGCATTGACGCGCGAGATGTAGAAGCGCTTGTTGCGCTGCAACTTACGGAAGGTGTCTTTCTGGCGGGCCGAGAAGCTGGCACCTTCGCTGACCATTGGCACGGCATTACCCATGTTGTCGAAGAAAACGGTCTCGAAGCTCTGCACCTTGAAGGCGATGTCGAGGATGCCGTCGTCAATGGCTGCACCGATGCCGTCGGCCACCATGAGCTGCTGTTTCGACAGACCGCCGCCCTTATAGCGTATAGGGTTGCCACTCTCGTCCTTCATGGCGATATATGGCGTCGGGTCTGGCAGGCGGCGCACACGGAACGTGAACTGTCCCATCTGCTGGGCACGACCTGTATTGGTCGAGGTTACGGTGATGGTAACGTTCTGGCCTACTGCCGTTGGACGGGCAATGTATTTGCCGGGACCGACGGGCTGTAGCGTACCGCCACTCATCGTAGCCTGCACCTTGTTCAGGGGAACACCTGGAACGGAGACACTCAGCGGGTTGTTATAGCCGGCATAGAGCACGTTCATCAAGTCGGCAGAAACCGTTGCTGAGGGATCAACCACGGTGTATTTCTGTTCGAAGTCGCGTTTGATGAGTTCGCCGTCACCATTCTCCACTTGAATATATCCTGAGAGTGTGAAGTCGCCAGTACGACCCGTCACCGTTTCGTAAAGTCCGTTAGGCAGGTTGACTTCCTTGCCTCCGATAAAGATTTGCGGTGCCTGCGTGGTATCGACGGCTGCCATGACAATCTGAGCAGAGAACTTGTCACCACGAACGATGGTCTGTGAGTTGGGGATGACAAAGGCGTTCAAGGCGTTTACACGGATATCCTTCACGTCGATGTTCGACACCAGCGTATGGAGTATCATTCCCTCTGCATAGCGCACGTCGTTCTGCAACTTAGACAGTAGCGTGACGGCGGCGGCAGTAGGCATTGACTCAAACATATACTCCTGCCAGTTCTTACCCATCGATTGGACTTCCTTGGGAACCTCTGTTGTCAGGTTCGAGGCGATGGCTTTCTTCTGATGATGGTCTGTTGCCATCTTCAGCATTTCAACACGGTAGTTGTTGATGGCGTCGAAGAGTTCCTTGCCGCGTCCGCGTCCTGGAGCCAGCATCACCTGGGTGGCCGCCTCCAAGTCTTCCTTGTTGCGTATGTTCCTGACGTCACCGTCTGCTCCATCGGCCTCACGAACGATGGCCTCCTTCAGTTCGTCAGCCAGATTGTAGAGCTTATTGCTCATCTCCTTCACCTTTTGTGATTTATCGTACCACTGCTTCACCTTCTGGGGATTCTTCTTCATCTGCACGGCAAAGTCATCGTAGATGGCCAGGTTCTCCTTCGTGGCATTGATCGTGGTACGCTTCAGACTTTCCTCCACCAGCGAGAAACCGTTGAGCACCTCGTTCGAGACGTTCAACGCCAGCATAGCCATCAGTACGACGTACATCAGGTTAATCATCTTCTGACGTGGTGAAACCGGTCTTTTCTTGATTGCCATAATTATCTTCGTTATGACGTTATAACGTTAATCCGTTATTACGATTAAATATTAGCTCTCACTTGCATGGCTTCAATCATGCGGGCATAGATTCTGTTCAGTTCCTGAATCTGGTCGGCCATGTGGCGCGTCTGCTCGTTAATCTCGTCGATGGTAGAAATCTGTGACGAAGCACTCTTCAGCTGCATCTCGTAGACGCGGCTGATGCCAGTCAGCGTACGGTTCAGGTTCTCCATTTCCTCTGAGTCACGTGTCAGGCGCTTGCTCTGCTCGGAAACTTGCGTCAGCATCTCCGTCAGACGGTTCAGCTCGTCAATATAGTTAGAGGTGGCCTCCTTCAGTTCCTCGCCCATAGGCGCAGGCTCTGCCGCTGCGGCAACTGCACCGCCACCAGCAACGCCGCCGCCAATGACACCGCCACCGCCGATGATACCACCACCAATAACGCCACTGCCAGTTCCGTGGTCGAAGGTTTCCCCGTTGACGACAATGCCTGAATCTCCAGAACCACCACCGCCATTGATGACGATAGTACCACCGCCGCCACCGATGACACCGCCTCCAGAGACACCGCCGGAAACGCTACCTCCAGAAACTCCGCCGCTAACAGCTACCGGTGCTGCCACCTGTTCGTCGTCCTCACCGACATGGATGTCAAGATCCATACCGTCGGTAGTCTTGTCGAAGGGTCGGTCGAAGGCCGAGATAAAGAACACGAAGACCTCCGTACCCATACCAAGGAACAGGAAGAAGTTAGCTCCCGGCAGGTGGGTCAGTTTGAAGAGCGTACCCAAGATTACAATTGATGCGCCCCACGAGTAGGCATAGTTCAGGAAGGTTTGTCCTGGCACGCTGTCCATCCACTTCTGTAAGCGATAGACGAAGTTCAGTTTACTATATGTAGTCATATTGACAATTTTCTATTTGACAATTATACTATTTGACCATTCACTATTGGAATCACCCTTTTACTTTTTTACCTTTTTACCATTTTACCTTTTACTTTTTCCCCTTCTTCACCTTGATCTTGTCACTGGTGGTGTTGGCCAAGCTGCGCACACAGCGGAAGCCGATGTATGAGCGGGGCTGGTTTTGGTATTCGTGTGAGCGCCAAGCAGAACGGATATAGCTCTCGGGGTCTTTCCACGAACCGCCGCGCACGCTCTTCTGTTTCATGCGGTAGGGATCTTCCTTGGCGGCATTGTACTTCAGCTGCGGGTTGATGTCGTTCATCGACTCTACGCCGGCCTCAGTATAGATGGTAGAGCACCACTCCGCCACATTGCCCGCCATGTCGTACAAGCCGTTGCTGTTGGCACCGTAGATGCCTGTCCGGCTGGTAATCAGGTTGCCATCCTTGGTATAGTTACCGTTGTCGGGCTTGAAGTTGGCATAGAAACAGCCGTTGCCGCTGGCCACATCCTCGTTGTCCCACGGGAATTCCGTCTGGTCCTTGCCACGGGCGGCATACTCCCATTCGGCCTCTGTCGGCAGACGGTAGCGCTGAACGAAACGTGCGGCAGGTCCCAGACCACGCAACAGATACTCCGTACGCCAGGCGCAGAAAGCATTGGCCTGTTCCCAAGTGACGCCCACCACAGGATAGTCGTTGTAGGCGGCGTTGGTGAAGTAGTAGCGCATGTATATCTCGTTGTCCGAGTTGGGGAAGTCGTTCACCCAGCATGTAGTGTCGGGATAGATATTAACAATGTACGTATTGAGGAAGTCCCACTCGCCAGTGTACTGGCGGTTAATGGTTTCGCGGATAATCTTTCCTTCGTCGTCGATGTACGCCGTATCTTTTGATATCCAAATCTCCTCGTTGGGATTGGGAACGATGTCGGTGTTCAGGATACGCTCCTCAGGATTAGGACGATACTTACGCTTGGCGGCTTCCACATAGTCGTAAATCTCGTAGCGGTAGTTCATCTGACGCCAGTCCAGCATCTTCTCGCCCGTCACGGCATTAGTGACGTAAAGGCTCTCGAAGGCACGCTGTTCGTCCTCGTTGGGCTTGCGCGGCAACGATTTCTTCCAGTTCAGGTGAGGCTTGATGGGCTCGCCGTTCTTGTCCTCTTCTATCTTGTAGCTTTCGTCGCCACCATAGGCAGGGTCGGCCAGACGCTCACGCAGGATACTGTCGCGGACGTAGTTGACGAACTGCCGGTACATGGAGTTGGTCACTTCGCGCTCGTCCATCCAGAAACCCTCTACCGAGATGTCGCGGATAGGCGTCTGCTTGCCCCACAGGGAGTCTTGCTTTTCAATACCCATCTTCAAGTGTCCGCGCTTGATGAGTGTCATGCCATGAGGTGCCGGCTCAGCAAAAGCCCGCCCGCTGGTTCCTGTTACCTCACCGCCTGCCGACGATGTCATCTTGCTGCCGAAGCAACTTGAAAGGAGACCCCCTCCAACTCCCCCTATGAGGGGGAGAGTGATTACTATCAAGGCACGAAGTAATGCTCGCTTGATTTTGTTCATTATCATCATTGTATTCTATTTATATCTTTCTGTTTTTATCATTTTTCTCCCCCCCTCAAGGGAGGGGTTGGGGGGGTGAGTCTACAGCAGTCTCACGCTCTGATGCTTGTTACGTCCCTTCTTGGCGAAGTTCAGCTCCGTCTGGTAACCCACGAAGAGTTCGTGGCTGCCGTTCTTGAAGCTGATGCCCTGCGTGTACAGCTCGTAGCTGTAGCCGATGGTGACGCCGTGGAAATTGCCGCCTAACAGTACAGTCACCGAGTTGGATGGGCTGTAGGCCAGGCCGCCGTAGAACATCCGCTGTTCGTACGAATACTTCACACGTGCAGTAACATCCACCCTGTAGCCCGTCCCGTCGGTTCGTGCAAATAGAGAGGGATGTATTGTATAGAACGGATTATGTAGCCGAATATTGTACCCGCCTGTTAAATAATACGTTTGACTGATGTCATAGATGGACTTTTCGCCCAGTTCTATCTCTGGTGCCGTCAGGTGCTGAACCGACAGTCCGGCATACCAGTCGCCGTGTTGATAGTACAATCCGGCGGCCAAGTCGAGGGCGTTGCCAGTGACGTCCGAATTTGAGAATGCCGGGTCCGTGCTGTTCTCTAAGTCCAGGTCGGAGCCCTTGAACTTCTCGCTGAGCATGCAAGCCTGAAGGCCAATGCTGAGGGTACCGCCTACCAGCTTTTGCTTATAGGCATATTGCAGACCTACGCGCTGGTGGTTGAACAGTCCGATGTCGTCGCTCATCAACTGTATGCCGGCGCCGTGGTAAGAGCCAATGGCCTGAAATGGCAGGTCGCCGCCGAAATACATGGTCTTGGGGTTGTTTTCAAAGCCTAACATAGACATGGCGTAGGCACCTGTGATGTTCAGCACGGGCTGTTTTCCAGCAGCAGCAGGGTTAAATGAAGTTTCCATCGCCCAGTAGTGGGCGAAGGAAGCATCCTGCTGAGCCGAAGCCGTTGTAACGGTAGCCAGCAGCACACCTATCATAAGCAGATAGTGTCTGAACACGTATAAAATAACGTAAATCGTGTACGTTTATTGCATTTTTTTCGTAACTTCGCATCCGAAAACCCAATAAAACCCTTCGTTATCAAGTAATATTCATGCTCTCTCGCGCTCCTATACTCCCCTTAGCCCTGTTCCTAATCGTAGGAATTCTGCTATTAGACTTGCCGACACGGCGGCAGAACGCCGTGTCTTGGCCCGACGAACCAGTCAGGGTGGAAGCTGTGGTGACGAGCGAACCTGTGGTCAAGGAGAAGTCAGTCGTTGTCGACCTGCTGACATTGCAAGGGCGCCACAAGCTGAAAGCCCGTTTTCGCCGCGACTCACGCAGCGAACGTCTTGCCTTGGGCGACGGGCTGACGGTACTCTCTAATATATATAAGGTACACGCGTGGAAAAACGGTCACTTTGACTACCAGCGCTATATGGTTTGTCACGGCTATGTGGGCGAGGTGTATGTCCGGCCCACCGACTGGCAGTGGCAGCAACTGTCGTTATCGTCGCTGTCGTGGGTACAGCGTATGCGACTGCGCTTCCTCCTGTGGCGCCACGGGCTGCTCAGCCATTTCCGCCAGTGGGGCATCGACGACCAGGCCTACGGCATCATCGCCGCCATGACGTTGGGCGAGAAGTCTCAGTTAGATGCCTCACAGAAAGAGATTTTTTCGAGGGTGGGGGCTTCTCATGTGCTGGCACTCAGCGGCCTGCATCTCATGATTATCTATACTGTCATTTCGCTCTTCGTGGGCTGGCGGCGCTTCCGCACCTTGTCGCAGATACTCATCGTCCTGGCCATCTGGGCTTTTGCCTTCCTCGTGGGGCTGTCGTCCAGCGTGGTGCGGGCGGCCCTTATGATATCCATCTATGCCCTGCTGTCATTAGGTTATAGGGAGCGCATGTCCGTTAACACGCTGGCCTTTGTGGCTATCATCATGCTGCTGTTCAGTCCGCTGGCACTTTACGACGTGGGCTTCCAACTGTCGTTCACGGCAGTATTGGCCATCGTACTGCTGAACCCGTTGCTCTCAGGACTCATTGCCGCCGATGTCCAGCAGCGCCACGGCTGGCTGAAGGCGTGGTGGGGATTGACCAGTGTGTCCATTTCAGCCCAAGTGGGTACGGCACCCTTGGTGGCCTACTACTTCGGACGGCTGCCCGTCTGGTTTCTGCTAAGCAACTACGTGGTGATACCCCTTGCCACGCTGACGCTCTATCTGGCGCTGTGCTGCATAGCCTGTTTCTGGTGGAGTGCTTTGCAAGGCTTGTTGGCAACAGCCCTGTCGGCAGTCGTCGTATTGATGAACCGCTTGCTGGAAATCATCGCCGCGCTGCCTGCCGCCAGCATCGAGGGCATCCGCCTCACAGCCTTCGGCGTCCTAATGCTCTATATCATAATAGGTAGTTGTTACGTCCTGCTAAGACTGTGGATCCGAAAAAGATAAAAACTCTTTTTACCTTTTTACTTTTTTACCTTTTCAAGTCTTATCCGAGGATGTCCAACAACTCGCTGAAATGGGTAATCTTGCAAAGGCGTTCGTGGGGATATTCCTCGCTCTTTTCTAGTTCCCACACCACGTGGAAGGGAATGTGTACGGCGTAGGCACCGGCTTCTAAGGCAGGAGCGATGTCCGAACGGAACGAGTTGCCCACCATCACCGTTTCCTCAGGGGCCACGCCAAGGTTCTCGCACAGCTGGCGATATTCCTTTACGGTCTTGTTAGACACAGTCTCCATGTGCGAGAAGTACTGTTCCAGTCCAGACCGCTGGAGTTTTCCCTCTTGGTCCATCAGTTCACCCTTTGTGAACACCACCAGCTGGTAACGTCGCGACTGCGACAGCTGCGACAGCGTTTCCTGCACCTCCGCTAATGGCGTAGTGGGAAACGACAGCAATTCCTGTCCTAACTCTATCAGCCGCAGCACCACTTCATCCACCCGCACTGGCGGGTTCTCCTTGGCTCTCGAAATAATCCGCACCGCGTTTTCTATCAGCGACAGCGTAAACGCCTTCGTTCCGTAACCCGTCAGCGACAAGTTCTTGCGCTCCGTAGCAAACAGGCCCTCGCTGACCTCGCGGGCTGTCGCCCACGGACTCAGCAACTCACAGCATTTCCGTTCCACCTCGTCGAACCACGACTGGCAGTCCCACAGCGTATCGTCGGCGTCGAACGCCACCACGCGAACATTATTCCATCGGTTGTTTTGCATTCTGCTTGCAAAAATACGAAAAAAAGCGGGAACCGCAAAGGATTCCCGCCTTTTTTGAGATGTTTGTTGTGTTTGGCTGAGTTTTACGGAAGCCTCTTTAGCCATAGCCCAAAGAAGCGATCGTAGACCAGATAGCCCACTTGGGGGTCGTAAAACAGGAATTCTTTCTCCTGCAATGTGGTCAATGCAAGTTTGATACTACTTGGTGCTGGCAGGCGGTGACGAAGGACGAACTCCAAAGAGGTTGGGGCCTTGACCACGCCTTCGCGGGCTATCGCTGTCAACAGCTTGGCCTGATTGTCGGTCAGCAGGTTATAATTAGTCTGATAGTTAATCTCCTGCTCGCCGATTATTTGTAGGATGGTCTCGTCTACCGCATCCTGGCTAAGTTGCTCTTTGGGAGTTCGGTATAGTCGGTTCAGGATTTTCTGGATATACCACGTCTGACCGTCCACCCTGATATAAAGATACGAGAACACATCCTCGGACATCTGTCGCTTCTGCACGGAGAAGAAGCCGTTGGCAAAGTCGAGGTATTTCTCCGGCGCAATCTCCTTGATGGTCATAATCTGCGAACTGTTGAAGAAAGGATGTTCGGGCGACATGAACATTTCAGCCAACAGATGTTGCTGACTGCCGGAGAAGATAAGATGGAGATTAGGGACAAACTGGATGATGGAACGAATAAACGCGTCGGCGCCTAATTCTGAGTAGCGGCTCACCTGCTGGAACTCGTCAATGGCCAGAAAGCACTGACGACCAGACTCCTTCATATACTCAAACACCTGCTCTAACGTCTGGTTAGCATTTTCCGGAGCAACGGTAAAGCTAAAAGTAGTCAGACCCGTCATGGGATCAGCACTCATCGTCGGACGCAAAGCCGTTATGAAACTGTTTAGTTTTCTCCTGACCGACTGCGACGGAGGGTCTAACTTGCCCATTACGGCATTGGCCACGAGCTGCACCATCTGGTTAAACGATTTCGTAGAGAAGACATCAACATAGAAACACTGCACTTCCTTGTCCTTGTCCTTCATGCGTTCGAAGGTATGGTGGATAAGTCCCGTCTTGCCAATGCGTCGCGGAGCCATCAGTGTCACGTTGCTGCCGTTCAGCAGAGCGTTCATTAATTCGCCAGTCTCCTGCTCGCGGTCACAGAAATACTCAGAGCCGAAATACCCATATTCTGGAAACGGATTGTTTAACTTCATAAGCCTACTCTCCTGTTGATTTATATTTCATGTTTTATGTTTCATGTTTTATGAAATGCAAAATAACGAAAAAGATTCCTTTCTTCCAAACATCGACACAACTTATTAAAGTAAATTAACGTCAGTAGATATGTTAAGACCGCCAAGTCAAGAAAAAAGGCTGAAACTTTTGCAGTTCCAGCCTTATTTGAGATGTTTGTTGTGGTGGTATTACTTAACCATAATCTTACGGACGGTGCCGTCGCTCATGCGGATGATGTTCAGACCGCTCTTAGCGGTGCTGGACTCACGACCCGTAGCATCGTAGATCTGCTTAACCTCTGTGTCGTTAGCAACCTCGATGGCATCGATGTCCGTAGTGGCAGTCTTGTCGGTGAAGATAACGTGCTTGGCTTTGGTTCCGTCATTGTAAACGATGTACTTCTCGCTGGTGTCAAAGTAGACCTCCTGATCGTCGGCACCCCACATCTTGGTGCCATTGAGAGTGCTCACCATATCCCAGCCATAGACATAGTTCGTCACTTCGACTTTCTTACCTGCAGTGGTCAGGTCAACCACCAGTTTGCCAGCGCTTGATGCAGGCAGGTTTCCCTTGAACTTGGCATTGAGGTCCTTCAGGGTTATTGTTCCGTTGAATCCCCAGAACGAGGAAACCTCTAATGAACCTGAACCAGTTAACGTGGTGTTATTCCCGAGATAGAGTGCATAGCCTCCGGCATCTGTCAACGAGTTCGTGCCCTCAACTTTGATGGTCAAGCCGTCAATGCCAGGATAAGCGTTGTAGACAGCACTAACGCTGCTTTCCTGCTTGATGGTTGCGCCGTTCAACGTCAGTATCTTGTTTTGGGAGTCATAGGTTACAGCGGTAGGACCGCCGCCGGTGATACACTTGCTGCCGAAGCCGTGTACAGTACAGTTGTTCAACTTCGTACCGAGAATCTTGATGTCATATTCCGTATGAACCTGGTAGAAGTTGGCACCCGTTGCAGTGACACCACCGTTCTGCTTGACGCATTTGGCTGTTTCGTCAAAGTAGCAACCGGGGAAGCCGCCTTCGCTGCTCTTACCGTAAAAGTCCATTCCATCCAACACAAGCGACGTGCTATTGATGGCGCAAGATGTGCCGATGAAGTAGTAGTCGGAATTACCGTTCTTCTTCAGAATCAGCTTGTCGTTTGGCGAAGTGCTATAGCCGACGTAATATCCGTACTTGCCCTTTTCGAACTTCACCTTTCCGTCCACCTCAATGGTTGAGGTGACGTTGCCACCTGACTGATAGAAGGCGCCGAAGTTGCTGCCTGTAGCATCGCAATACAGGTTGCCCGAGCCGTTGATGGTGAGGCTGCCGCCAGGATACAGTGTGCTATGGCCGCCGCTCAGGTAGTTATCACCGCTGATGGTGATGGTCACTTTGTCCCCGGCGTTCATTCCCGGGCGGAATACAGCCTGATTGGCCACCGTGCTGGCGAGGGTGACGCCGTTCAGTTTCAACGTGCCCTCATAGTCATTAGCACCGGGAGTGTAGGAAATCTTACCCTTTGTCAGACCGGGAACGATGACGTTGTCTTTGGTCAGGTCGTTAATGGCAACACCGCAGACGTCAGTACGGTAGGTCTTGGAAGGTACGCCGATGACTAACTTCTTAGTCTTGTTGCCTTCGATGTCGGCAAAGCTCTTAAGAGACTCGTTGAACAGCACGGGAGTCTCTCCGGTGTTCACGCAGCAGTTGGTCAGCGTGCAGCTCTTGAAACCCTCGACAGCATAATGAGAACCCGTACACTCCAAGTTGACGTTCGACGCCACAATCTCCATCTCAGCATTATTGCCGCCGAAAATCTTGTCGGTTTTGGTGGACATGTTCAGCGTAATATTCTTGACGGTAAGCTTCTTGGTCATGCCACGCACGCCGATGTTGCCACTAGTACTTGTAGCATTCATCGTAATCTTGTCGGAAGTGCGGGATGAACCCTCGATGGTCAGGTTACAGTTGGGCACCCAGAAGAAGTCGCCGGCACCGGCCGTCATCGTCATCGTGTTGTTGCCGCTGGCCTTCACGGTGAAGTCGTCAGAGCCGAAGTAGCTTACGCAGACGGTTTCGCCACTCCATGTATGGTTGGTGAAGGTCAGGGTGTTGTTGCTTTTCGTGTATTTCCAACCAGAACCAGTTGTTTCGTCGGAAACCGTGTTGACATAGTTGCCTTCAACCCTCAGCATTGGATAAATAGTCAGAGCACCCGTGTAGCTTGACCCTCCCGACTGGAGTTCATAGGCACTCTGTGAATAAATTGCATTCGACGGGTTGAAATAAACCGCCGATGACAGCCACATACTCTTCAGGCCTTCAATGGTCGCGCTACCTCCGGAATTGATCGTGACAAAACTGTTGTGAATGCAAAGACGATTCGTATTGTCACCTATAATACCACGGGTGTCGCTTTCCAGACGCTTCAGAGAGAGAGACTTGAAATTTAAGAGGTACATATCATATCCGCCATTGCCGCTGATATTAAGCGGTGCAAAGTTAGAAGCCGTCGACTCCAACGTTACATTTCCTGTGAGGTCACCACTGAGGTCTACATCCTTGTTATCGGACTTGTCGATCTTGATACAACCTGTACCACCTTTGATGGTGCAGTCTCCCTTGAAATCGATTCTGAAGTTTCCGGACAGGGTACACTCCAACACACGAAAACTGTAGTCAATATTGACATTTTCAAACGTCACCGAGTTGGAGGTGTAGGTCACCTTGCCGCTCTTGATGGCACTACTCGAAAGCGTACCGCTACCCGTAACCTTCTGTCCGCAAATCTTCAGGTACTCGTCAGCAAGAGCCGGACTCAGCATTACCCCACCCACGAGGAAAAGCATTGAAAGTAATAGTTTCTTCATAATAATAAAGTATTAAATGATTAATAAAAATGTTGATATCTCTTCTTGTCTTAAATAGTTTAACGCTCGACTTAGTTGATTTCTCTTTTGTTTTCATCAATTTGTCGGTGCAAAGATAAGAAGAAAAAACGACAATTCCTAATCATTTTCTAACAAAATGTTGGCATTTTCTGACAAAAGTTTGATTTTTCGGCTAGAAAGTTTATTTTTTCAGTCAGAAAGTTTATTTTTTCTATCTTTTTATGTATTGCGAGGGGCTGATGTTGTAGATGCGTTTGAAGGCGCGGGTGAAGTTGGTTACTTCCTGATAGCCGCACAGTCTGGCAATCTCGGCCACGGGCAATTCGTTTTGGCTGAGCAGTTGGCGGGCTTTCTGCATCTGGATGGCGGTGAAGTAGGCTTTTGGCGACTCGCCCGTGGCCTGAAGGAGGCGACGGCGCAGGGTGGCAGTACTCATGTTCATGTCTTCAGCCACCTGGTCAACGCCTAAGCGTCCTTGTGGCAAGAGCCTGTTAACGACCTCAACGACGTTCAGCAGGAACTCGCTGCTGCCGTCGTCGCTTTCCTGTGGCGACGGCTTGAGGTTGGCAATTTCCTGTGTCAACTCGGCTATGCGGCGCTGCTGGCGGCGTATGAAGTGACGTGCCAAGAGCCATAACAGCAGTACTGCAACCAGTGATGCACTAATGCCGATGGCAATGGTTTGTCTGTGTTTCCGTTCCAATTCGGCTTTCTCGGCCTGCAGACGCATGTTGCCAGAAAGGGCGGCATACTGGCTGAGGAGTGCACTGGTGCGCATGCTGTACATAGAATCGCGCAGTTGGTTGTAGCGGTCGTTGTGCTCCATAGCCAGCGTGGGGTTGGTTTTGCGCAACGACTGGTAGAGTCCGCGGCGGCTATGGCATTCGTTGTAGAGGTCGTTCTGACTGGTCAGCACACGTAAAGCCTCAGTAAAGCATGCCGCAGCTTCTGCGTCGCGGTGGTCGTTCAGCAGGATGTCGCCCATTTGGTTACTGGCTATGGCATAGGAGTGAGGATTACTTTCGCGCAGTACGGGCAGCGCTTCTTCCAATAGTCCGCGGGCTTCGTCCAAACGCCTCAAGCCTATCAGGGCACCAGCTATCTGCGACTGGCGGATGGCAATCTTCACCTGACGGCCTAACTGCTGTTCTAAGGCGAGGGCTTGGCGGCCGTAGTCCAACGAGTGGTTGTAGTCTTTCAAGTAGTAGTATATCTCGCACGCCATGCCGTTGAGTATGGCCTGTTTGCTGGTGTCGCCAGCCTCCTTGGCGTACTTCAGGCCTTCGAGGATGCATTGCTCGGCCTCCTCATGCTGATAGGAACTGGTAAAGATGGCCGCCATCAGGTTGAGCGACGAGGCAATATTGCTGGGATCGCCGTTCTGGCGGTCCAGTTCGTTGCAGCGACGGGCATAGCCAATGGCCTTTTGGAAGTCGCCCTGACGGAGCAGCGCTATGGCGACAACGGCCAGACAGTCGCCCTCGACGTTGCTGCCGCCGTCTGACTTACAGAGGGGTAGCGCCTTCAGACCGTAGTCGGAGGCTTTCTTGTATTGCTGGTGATAGTTGTAGTATTCTGCTGCCCAGTACCATACCTGCTGGCGCAGGGTATCGGGGTGGGTGTCCTGGTTTAGTCGTATCTGTCCTTCTGTGATTTCTTCCTTGCCAAAAATCTCGAACAGCTGGTTAGCGACCTTCAGCGAGTTGTTGTTGTCGAAGAGTTTCAGTAGCGAGTCAACACGGTTGTCCTGTGCCGCCGTACTGATGCTAAACAGCATAGTGAGGAGTAGATATGACCAAAGTCTTTTCATAGGGATTTTCAATTCTGCGACAAAAGTACAAAAAAAAACGGGAACCGCAAAGGATTCCCGCTTTTTTATCAGCCTTATATATATAATAAGGTGTAAACTTTAAGCGTTGGCTGTCTCTGTGTCAGCCTCGCGGATGGTGCGACCCATGACGAGGAAGGCAGTAGGAGCAGCGATGAACAGTGACGACAGGGTACCGAAGATGACACCAAGAATCATGGCGAACGAGAAGCTGCGGATAGAGTCACCACCGAGGATGAAGATACACAGCAACACGATGAGCGTCGTGACAGAGGTGTTGATGGTACGAGCCAGCGTCTGGTTCAGCGAGTCGTTGAACAACTGCTGACGGTCGCGCTTGCCATAGAGCTGGAAGTTCTCACGAATACGGTCGAAGACCACCACCTTATCGTTGATTGAGTAACCAATCACCGTCAGGATAGCACCGATGAACACCTGGTCGATCTCCAGCGACATGGGCAGAATACCCCAGAAGATGGAGTAGCAGCCGATGACCACGAGGGCATCCAGAGCCAGTGCGATGGTAGCACCAGTAGAGTAAGCCACGTTGCGGAAGCGGAGCAGGATGTAAAGGAAGATGGCTATCAGGGCGATGATGACTGAGATGATAGCACCGTATGTGATGTCCTTAGCAACAGCAGGACCAACCTTTGCTGAGCTGATGATGGAACCACCCTCGCGAACATCAGGATTCTTGAACGACTCGACGTTAGCCTGACTGATGAAGCCACCCTTCTTCAGAGCGTTGTAGAGAATGGTCTCTGCCTGATCGTCAACCTCAGGATTGTTAGACTCGATGTCCCAGTTGGTAGAGACACGGACGGTCTTGCCGTCAGCACCCAAGGCGATGACAGAGGTATTAGCCTCCTGGCCAGCCTTCTCGCCGACAGTATTGACGAAGGCTCCTGCCATAGCCTGGCGGACAGCCTCCACGGGGGTTTCCTTGTCGAGAGTCACCACGTAGTTACGTCCACCAGTGAAGTCGATGCTCTCGCTGAGACCGCGAACAAAGAACGAAGCGATGAAGATAACGGCGAAGATTGCATATACCGTGAAGCTCTTCTTGTAGATGCCCATGAAATTGTAGTGGGCGTTCTGCATGAGGTTCTTCGAGTAAGCGGTAACGAAGGTGAGTCCGAGCCACTTGTCCTTCTTCAGGCGGTTCTCATAGACCAGACGGGTCAGGAACACAGCGGTGAAGAACGAACAGAAGATACCGATGATCCAAGTGGTGGCGAAGCCCTTGACAGGACCTGTACCAAAGAACAGCAGGATGAAGCCTGTAATCAGAGAGGTGACGTTCGAGTCGAAGATTGCTGAGAAGGCGTTAGAATAACCCTTCTGCAGAGCCTCCTTCAGGCCAAGGCCGTGCTTCAGCTCTTCCTTGATACGCTCATAGATCAGCACGTTGGCGTCGACGGCAGTACCTAAGGTCAGCACGATACCAGCAATACCTGGCATGGTCAGTGCAGCCTGGAACGACGTCAGAATACCCAGCGTGAAGAAGAGGTTGAAGAGCAGAGCAATATCTGCCATGATACCTGGGATGAAGCCGTACAGCATAATCATGTAGATCATCAGCAGAATGAAAGCAATCACGAACGACCAGATACCCTGCTTGATGGACTGAGCACCGAGTGAGGGACCTACCACCTCTTCCTGTACGATGCGGGTAGGAGCCGGCATCTTACCAGAGTTCAGCGTGTTGGCCAAGTCCTTGGTGTCCTCGATGGTGAAGTTACCCGTAATCTGAGAGTTACCACCGTCGATCTGAGTCAGGATACGAGGAGCAGAATATACAGCATCGTCGAGCACGATGGCAACGCCACGGCCGATGTTCTGCTTGGTAATCTGGCTCCAGCGACGAGCACCGTCAGAGTTCATCTGCATAGAAACAGAGGGATGACCCATCTGATCGAAGTCGTCCTTTGAAGAAGTGATGACGTCACCCTCTAACGGAGCGCGACCATTGGGCTCAGTAATCTTCAGAGCATACAGAGCGAAGACGTCGCCCTTGGTGTTCTGACCACCAAAGTCCTCAGGCTTGGCACCCCAGCGCAGCTTGCACTCGGCAGGCAACACGGTGGCGGCAATCTGAGAGTAGATGACCTTGTTGACGTCAGCAGTATCGCGGGCATTGGCATAACCAACGATGGCGAGACCCTGCGGAATGGGCTGCAGCACAGCAAACAGAGGATTCTGCTTCAGTGCCTCGGCCTTAGCCTTGGCGTCCACCTTTTCGTCAGCCTTCTTGGCCAGCTTGGCAGCCAGGTCAGTAGCGGCAGCAGCGGTAGTGTCTGCAGCAGCCTCAGCGGCAGCAGCCACGGCGGTGGTGTCAGCAACAATCTCAGTAGTATCGGCCTCGGCAGTCACGTCACCACCTAAGGCAGCATACTTTTGGTTCAGCTGAGCCAGCAACGGATAGATTTCCTGTGAATTGTAGGTCTCCCAGAACTCGAGGTTGGCAGAACCCTGGAGCAGCTTACGAACACGCTCAGGTTCCTTCACACCAGGCATCTCGACCATGATACGGCCGCTCTGTCCCTCCAGCTTCTGGATGTTCGGCTGAACAACGCCGAACTTATCGATACGGTTGCGGACAACGTTGAACGAGTTGTCGACAGCCGACTGTACCTCGGCGCGCAGGGCACTCTCTACCTCAGAGTCGGTAGAGCTGGTGCTCACCTTGCCCTTCATCTGCTGGGTAGCAAAGATGGCAGCCAAGGGACGGCCATTGGCATTCCTTTTCCAAGCGTTAATAAACAGCGAGATAAAGTCGTCCTGACTTGTCTCTTCTTCCTTCTTAGCCTCTTCAAGGGACTTCTTGTAAGCAGCATCGGTCTTGTGGTCTGCGAGGACGTCCACGACGTCAGGCACAGAAACTTCAAGAATCACGTTCATACCGCCTTTCAGGTCAAGACCCAGGCCCATCTCCATTTCACGGCACTGCTTGAATGAATAGATTCCGCAGTACACTTTTTCGTTCATGATTGAGTCCAGATACTCCTGACCTGCCTCTTCACCCATGGCAGCAGCCTTACTTTCGTAGTGCTTGGTGACAAAAGTGAAGGAAAGATAGAAGCAGCAAACGAGAATCAGAACGATTGCAACAAATTTTACAATTCCTTTGTTTTGCATCTTGTTTTTTTTATTATTGTAATTTATGATTTTGCTTTTTAAGCCTGCAAATATACGGATTTTTCTTTATATAACGAAATTTATTGGGAATTTTCGTACTTTTTTTATGGTTTTGGCCTGATTTTCAGCCAACAAAGCACCGGATTATGGTCGCTGGCGTCCATTTCGTCGTCAATAATGCATTGATAGGGAGTCACCTTTTCATTGCAAAAAATATGGTCAATGCGGAGTGCGAAGGCTTTCTGATTATATGACAAACCAATACCATTTCCTGTCGTTACGTAGCAGTCTGTCAGTACCTCAGCCATCGCATGACGGGAGTATGATATAGGATTGTCGTTGAAGTCGCCGCAGACGATGACGGGATAGCGGTCGTACTCCTTGGCATAGGCTCGGACGGCCCTAATCTGGACAGCACGTTTGGCATTGGCTTCAGCGAGTTTCACCAGAAGCAACTTTGACTCCGAACGTGCAGAGTCACTGGACATCTCACCTCGGAGTATCTGACGGTACTGCTTGCGGTCAGTACTATCCAGGTGGCAACTCTCAAAATGGTTATTGATAACGATGACGGTATCATTATCTACCTTCAGCCACCATGCCACACTACCATTGGACGTTGATTTGTATTCGATGCGTTCTCGCTTGAGGATGGGGAAGCGGGTGTGGATGCCCAACGCATTGTAGCTGGTTGACGAGTTGGCAATAAGCATCGTGTCGTTATAGGACAGGATGCGGTCGTAGTCGCGAAAGACGAATTTCCGCCAGGTATCTACATCCTCCTGAAGACAGACAATGTCAGGCTTTTCCTGAGACAAATAGTCGAGAACCTTCTTGAAACCATTGTCATATTTATAGTTTCCGCCGTAGGCACAGACATTGTAAGATATGAGTTTCAGCGCTTTGTCAGGCACTTTCTGAAAAGGGTGGAGGGGTAAATAAATGGAAATAGGTACGTACGCGAGTAGGAAACCAGCAACGGGAATCCACATCATGCGCCACTTGAATATCAGCCAGAAAAGCAAAAAGGCCAAGTTGATAAGCAGCAAGAGTGGGAAAGCCATGCCTGCCGTCGATAACAACGGGTGTTCGGTGGGGTTCAGACGGTCGCTGTAACCTGCCAGCAACATGATGATGACGGAAGCCACGTTGGCACCCGCTATCATCTGGATAGTAATCTTTTTCAGTCGCTTAATCACCCTTCAACGCCAATTTTCAATTTGATCACTGCCTGCTTTGGTCAAACAGCTTCTGTTTCTCCTCCTTCGTCAGGCTGTCGTAACCACTCTTGCGAATCTTGTCAAGAATGGCATCCACCTCTTCCTGGTTCTTGCGCTGACGGGCATTATACTCAGCATCCGTCTCACGACGAGGGTCAGTCTGCTCGGCATGCATCGTTTGCTGGCGGTCGCGCTGACGCTCATCGAAACGACGCTTCATGTTGTCGAAGAACTCCTGACCACGGCTGCGCCCAAAACGCTGACTCGAATCAGGATGTTTCTGCCAGTAGCGGATGAGCAGGAATCCAAACAGCATACCACCCAGGTGTGCCATGTGAGCCACCCCGTCGCCAGGACCACTCATAGCCGAGAACAGTTCGATGGCGATATATCCCACGACGAGCCACTTCGCCTTGATGGGGAATGGGAAGGGAATAATGAACAAACGCTCGTTGGGGAATATCATACCAAAAGCCAACAGGATGGCGTAGACTGCTCCTGAGGCGCCAATAGTCGTCCAAAGATTGATATAAGCATTCGTCGTCATCTGGACACCACCAACATTCACGTACTGATAGGCCGCCAAACCTTCTATCGCATAGTTGGCATACTGCACGATTTCCTGAGCCACACCAGCTCCGATGCCACAGACAATGTAATAAAAAATGAATTTCTTAGGACCCCATACACGTTCTATCACACTGCCAAACATCCATAACGCAAACATATTGAAGATGATATGCGTCAGACCTCCATGCAGGAACATGTAGGTAACAAACTGATAAAGATGGAAATCGCTGGCCAGGAAGAAATGGAGTCCCAAGAGCGATGTCAGGTCGATGCCTGAACGCTCTAACACCCATGTTGCAATAAACGCCAAGAAATTCACGATAAGCAAGTTCTTGGTCATCGTAGGTATGTTGTTCATCTTAACTAATTGCGATTTACTGAATTACAAATTTTTATTTCATTCTCTTGGCAATAAAAATGCCGTTTGACTGCGCAAAATTACGAAAAATATCCGTTTTTGAGCACAAAAACAGGTCAAACAACACTTTTTTTCAGCAAAAAAGTAATTTTTTTTAGATTTTTGTTTGTTTATTAAATACTTTAACCTATATTTGCCCTCAGAAAACGATATTAATTATCAATAATTATCTTTAAAACAACAAAATTATGAACAAAACCGAATTGATTGATCAGATTGCAGCAGGTGCTGGTCTGACGAAAGTTGACGCAAAGAAGGCTCTCGATGCCACAGTAGTAGCTATTAAGGATGCCTTGGTAAAGGGTGACAAGGTACAGCTTGTTGGTTTTGGCACTTTCGCCATCTCTGAGAAGCCCGCTCGTGAGGGCATCAACCCCGCTACCAAGCAGAAGATTAAGATTGCTGCCAAGAAGGTGGCTAAGTTTAAGGCTGGCGCTGAACTTGCTGACGCTGTTAACAAATAAATTTTGTAAATAAAAATGAAAGGCAGGTCTCCCCAAGCGGAAACCTGCCTTTTAAGTTTCTCATACGAAAGATGAAAAAGATTTTCTCTTCCCTGCTACTAATGGCGGTAGTCCTTACGATGCAGGCGCAAATGGCTGACCCCATCCACTTCACCACCAGATTACAACCCTTGAAAGGAGCTGAGGCAGAGTTGCTGTTTACGGCAACCATCGATGCTGGCTGGCATGTCTATTCAACGGCTTTAGGCAGCGACGGTCCTATCTCTGCATCTTTTCATGCCGTCAAGATGGAGGGTGCCGAGCCTGTTGGAACGTTAAAGACCCGCGGCAAGGAGATTAAGAAGTTCGACGACATGTTCGGCATGGAACTGCGCTATTTTGAACAGGCCGTCACCTTCGTGCAGAAAATCAAATTCACTCGTGAAGACTATGACATTGACTGTTATGTGGAGTATGGCGCCTGCAACGACCAGATGTGCCTGCCTCCGTCAGAGGCTACTCTGAAAGTAAAAGGCAAGAGTCCTGTTGCTGAAGAGAAAAAGGAAGAGGCTGCTGAGAAGAAGGAAGAAGCAGTAGATCAGGTAGAGACAAAAGGGAGTAATGAACAATTGCCTGATTCGTCGATTATAAATGTAGTATCCTCTGATTCTCTTAGTCTTTCACAAAGCTCCTCTGACTCGAATGCCCTTTGGCAACCTGTCATCAGTGAATTGCAAGAGATGGGTGGGAGCGATGAAGGAGCGAATCACACCTTATTATATATATTATTAATGGGATTTGTGGGAGGACTGCTGGCAGTCTGCATGCCCTGCATCTGGCCTATTATCCCTATGACGGTCTCGTTTTTCCTGAAACGTGCCAAGACAGACAAGCGGAAAGGTCTTCGCGATGCCATTACCTATGGAGCGAGCATCATCGTCATCTACCTCGGTTTGGGATTGCTCGTGACGGCCCTCTTTGGCAGTGACACGCTAAACGCCATGTCCACTAATGCCGTGTTTAACATCTTCCTCTTTCTGCTACTCGTGGTCTTTGCTCTCTCCTTCTTTGGGTGGTTCGAAATCAAACTGCCTGACTCTTGGGCCAACAGCGTCGATACGAAAGCATCACAGGCCAGCGGACTGCTTTCCATTTTCTTCATGGCATTCACTTTAGTACTGGTGTCGTTCTCGTGTACAGCTCCCATCATCGGGTTGCTGTTGGTTGAGACTACGACCAGCGGTAATTGGCTGGCTCCAGCACTTGGCATGTTTGGCTTTGCGCTCGCACTCGCCTTGCCGTTCACACTCTTTGCCCTCTTTCCGACTTGGCTGAAGCAAGCGCCGAAGTCTGGCTCATGGATGAACACCATCAAAGTGGTCTTAGGATTCATCGAACTGGCTTTCGCCTTGAAGTTTTTCTCCGTAGCCGACCTGGCCTACGGATGGCACCTGTTAGACCGCGAGGTTTTCCTGTCGTTGTGGATCGTCATCTTTGCCTTGTTGGGAGCCTATCTGTGTGGGTGGCTGAAGTTCAAGTCGGACGAGGTTTTGCCCGATGGGGAAACCATCGGAAGCGGACAGGGTCGTGCGATGCCCGTGGTTTGTATCATGGGCGGACTGGTGTCGCTGGCCTTTGCCGTCTATATGGTACCAGGTCTCTGGGGCGCACCATGTAAGGCCGTTAGTGCCTTTGCACCTCCCATGAATACGCAGGACTTTAACCTCAACACCAAGGTAGTGGAAGCCCACTATACTGACTATGAACAAGGTATGGCAGCAGCCAGAGCGGAGGGTAAGCCTGTCCTCATCGACTTCACAGGCTTTGGCTGTGTCAACTGTCGTAAGATGGAGGCAGCGGTATGGACTGATCCACAGGTGGCCAGTCTGCTGACGCGTGATGTGGTGCTTATCTCACTCTACGTGGACGATAAAACCCCATTGGCCAACCCCATTGACGTCACGGACGCCCAGGGGAATGTCAAGCCGCTGCGTACGGTAGGTGCCAAATGGAGCTATCTGCAGAGCCACAAGTTTGGAGCAAACGCCCAGCCGTTCTATGTCATGATAAACCCCGCCACCGGTCAGCCTTTAACTGGTAGCAGGGCTTATAATGAGGATGTTGCTGAGTACGTACGATTCCTGAAGCAGGGCATCAGTCATTACGCCAGCTCACATTAGCATCTTTTACTTTTTTACCTTTTTACTTTTTTACCTTTTTACTTTTTTACCTTTTTACCTTTAAATCAGGGTTGCTTGCCGATGTAGGCCAGAATACCGCCGTCGACATACAGCACATGTCCGTTGACGGCGTCTGAGGCGTGGGAAGCCAGGAACACAGCAGGACCGCCGAGTTCTTCTGGCTCAAGCCAACGTCCAGCAGGCGTCTTGGCGCAGATGAAGCTGTCGAACGGGTGGCGACTGCCGTCTGGCTGACGTTCACGCAGCGGAGCGGTCTGAGGCGTGGCAATGTAGCCTGGACCAATGGCATTACACTGGATATTGTAGCCACCATATTCTGAGCAAATGTTGCGTGTGAGCATCTTGAGGCCACCCTTGGCGGCAGCATAGGCACTGACGGTCTCGCGCCCAAGCTCTGACATCATCGAGCAGATATTGATGATCTTGCCCTCACGGCGCTCTATCATCTCAGGAATCACGGCCTTTGTCATGATGAACGGTCCTACCAGGTCAATGTCTATCACCTGCTGGAACTCACTGCGCGACATCTCGTGCATGGGGATGCGCTTGATAATACCAGCATTGTTCACCAGGATGTCGATATGGCCCAACTCGCTGCGGATGTCTGCCACCATCTTTTTGACATCCTCCTCATTGGTCACGTCACAAATATAGCCATGAGCCTTAATACCCTTTGCCTCATAGTCTGCCAGTGCCTTGTCCATGTGTTCCTGTCCGCGACAGTTGAAAGCAATCTCAGCACCAGCTTTTGCCAATGCCTCAGCCATTGCGAAGCCGATTCCATAGGCAGCACCAGTCACAAGTGCCACCTTACCTTCTAAAGAAAATAGATTTGTCATAATAGTACGTTTTTATAATAGATGAATACTTAAAAGTCAAAAGACAGCTGTCCGTCGCCAAGCATGTTGAACGTCTTGCGGTGATACGGGGTGATGCCGTACTGGCGGATGGCTTCGCGATGCTTTTTTGTGGGATAGCCTTTGCTCGAGAGCCAGTCGTACTGAGGGTATTCCTCTGCCAAACGGTTCATGTAGTCGTCACGGTAGGTCTTTGCCAAGATGGAGGCCGCAGCGATAGAGAGATACTTGCCGTCACCCTTGACAATGGTGGTGTGGGGGATAGCCTCCCCCCGGCCCCCTCCAAAGAGAGGGGGAGTGTAGGGTTTGAAGCGGTTGCCATCGACGATGATGGCCTCAGGGCGGACTTTCAGCTGGTCTAACGCCCTGTGCATAGCGAGAATCGACGCATTCAGGATATTGATCTTGTCAATCTCTTCAGGGGTGACGACGCCTACCGCCCAAGCCACAGCATCGCGTTCGATAATCTCTCGCAGCTGATAACGCTTTTTCTCCGTCAGTTGCTTCGAGTCGTTGAGTAAGTCGTTCTGATAGTTTTCAGGCAGTATGACAGCGGCAGCATAGACGCTGCCCGCCAAACAGCCGCGTCCTGCCTCGTCGCAGCCAGCCTCTATCTTCCCCTTATAATAGCAACTCTCCAGCATCAGCCCCCTTTTTATATTATATTCTTTTAATCTTTTATTCTTTTATTCTTTTAAAACATCTGACTGACTCTGCGGATGCCAGCCACAAGGATATCGATTTCTTCCTTCGTGTTATAGAGGGCAAACGAGGCGCGGACTGTACCTGAAATACCCAGACGATCCATGAGAGGCTGGGCACAGTGATGGCCAGTACGCACAGCGATGCCTAAACGATCGAGCAATGTGCCCATATCCAAGTGATGGATATCGCCAACGTTAAACGAGACCACAGCATCTTTCTTGGATGCATCCATCGGACCATAGATCTTCATGCCGTCAATGGTCTGAAGCTGTTCCATACAGTAGCGGGTGAGCATCTGTTCGTGCTGCTGGATAGCCTCGAAACCAAGCGACTCGATATACTCGATGGCCTTGGCCAGTCCGTGAGTAGCTACATAGTCTGGTGTACCCGCCTCAAACTTAAAGGGCAGCCGCTCGAAGGTTGTCCGTTCCCACGTCACCTTGTCTATCATCTCGCCACCGCCCTGATAGGGAGGCAGCTTTTCGAGCCACTCTTCCTTGCCATAAAGTACGCCAATACCCGTTGGCCCATACATCTTATGGCCGCTGAAGGCATAGAAGTCGCAATCCAACTGCTGCACATCTACCCTGAAGTGTGGCGCACTCTGGGCACCATCCACCAAAACGGGGATACCGTGTTCATGAGCCAAGGTGATGATGTCCTTGACAGGATTGATTGTACCCAGCACATTGCTGACATGAGCAACGCTGACGAGCTTCGTGCGGTCTGTTATGTTTGTTGCGATGTCATCGCAACATACTAAACGACCGTCATCTGTCATCGGCAGGTGCTTCACCACGATGCCACGCTTCATGGCTTGCAGTTGCCAAGGAACGATGTTCGAGTGGTGCTCCATCTCAGTGACGAGAACCTCGTCGCCTTCCTTCATCTGACTCTCGCAGAACGACTGAGCCACGAGATTGATCGCCTCAGTAGTACCACGCGTAAAGACAATCTCCTCCGTCTTGGCAGCATTGATAAACTGGCGCACCTTTTCGCGAGCGGCCTCATGGAGGTCAGTGGCCTGCTGCGACAGATAGTGTACCCCGCGATGCACATTGGCATTGACGTTCAGGTACTCCTCACGCATGGCGTCAAGCACACAGAGGGGCTTCTGCGTGGTAGCGGCATTGTCTAAATAGACCAGCGGCTTCTTATAAACCTCGCGACCCAGAATGGGGAAATCGTCGCGTACCTTATTGATATCGTACATTTTTACTGCGGTAGCCAATTCTTCACTATTCACTCTTCACTATTCACTTACAAAGTTTGCAGCCTTCACATTTGTTCAGTTCACCACGGAAGCGCTTCTCCACCAGATAGTGCAGACGGTCGCGAAGGGGTTCAAGCTGCATCTGGTCGATGACCTCATTGATGAAGGCATTCTGCAACAGCGTCTTAGCCTCTTTGAGCGAAATGCCTCGCTGGCGCATATAGAACAGGGCGGCATCGTTGAGCTGGCCGACTGTAGAGCCATGCGCACATTTCACGTCGTCTGCATAAATCTCCAGCATAGGCTGAGTGTACATGCGAGCCTCGCGGGTGGCCGTCAGGTTCTGGTTTGTCATCTGCGACGTGGTTTTCTGGGCACCATGTTCCACCAGTACGCGGCCGGCAAAGGCTCCTGTAGCCTGGTCGTCAAGCACATATTTATAGAGCTCGTTGCTGGTGCAGTGCGGCACCTTATGGGTTATCAGCGTGTTGTTGTCAACATGTTGCTGCTTGTCGGCAATGACGCAGCCGTAGCACTGGCATTCAGCACCCTCGCCAGAGAAGGTGAGGTCGAGCTTGTTGCGCGTAATGCCGTTGTGCAGGGTGATCACATTGTGATTCACGCGACTGTTGGCCTGTTGGTCTATATAGACATTGCTCACGCGTACATTCTTATAATGTGTCTCCTCCAAACAATAGAGGTCGAGCGAGGCATTTTCGCCCACAAAGGCCTCAATCACCTGTGTGGCTAAGAACTTACGGTCGTCAGCAGCATGGTCGCAGAAGAGCATCTTCAGTTCGGCTCCTTCTTCCAAAATGATGAGCACACGACGGTTCACCATCAGAGACCCGCCCTCATCCTCTCCCTGTGAGGGAGGGGTGTAGTTACTGGCGAACGGACTTTTGAGGATGTTTATCACTTGGATGGCACGCTCAACCTTCACGTTCTTGGGAACATAGACGTAGAGACCATCCTGTGCCAACATGGTGTTGAGGTCGGTAGCTGCATCATGGTTCTGCCCAGCCAGGCGGTTGTAATACGTGCTGGTGGCAAAGTCCTTCATCGAACCGACAATCACCCCCTCAGGCAAGTGTCCCTTAGGCTTCTCGTCGCGATAGAGCATGTCGTTCACGACAAAGTAGAGGCTCGTAGAAAGGTTAGGCACGTCACAACGGAAAGCCTTATACGGATCGACGGGAATATTGAGACGGTTCAGGTTCAGTCCGTAGTCTGGGGCAAAGAGTGCAGCGATGTCAGTGTACTTGTAGCGCTCCGTCTTCCGGCTGGGGAAACCTGCTGACGCAAAGCGCTCGAAGGCCTCGTCGCGCACGGCATTCATCACGTCGCTACTATGCCCGCAGATCATCTCGCGACATTCCTTATAGAGGTCAATATATTGTTGCTCTGATTGCATATCAAGCGTGGTAGCAATTATTCACTTTTCACTATTCACTATTCACTATTCATTAGGGCGAAGCCCGCCTATTCCTCTCCGATCTCTTCCTTAATCCAGTCGTAGCCATGCTCCTGAATCTCCTTGGCGAGCTCAGGACCGCCAGTCTTCACAATCCTGCCTTTATACAGCACGTGGACGAACTGAGGCTTGATCATCTCCAACAGACGGTCGTAGTGGGTAATCACAATGCACGAGGTCTCTGGCGTTTGAAGTTTGTTCACACCCTCGGCCACGATGCGCATGGCATCGACGTCCAAACCGGAATCCGTCTCGTCAAGGATGCTCAGCTTCGGCTCCAGCATCGCCATCTGGAAGATCTCGTTGCGCTTCTTCTCACCACCACTGAAGCCCTCGTTGACAGAACGGTTGGCCAGCTTCGAGTCGAGTTCAACAATCTTACGCTTCTCGCGCTGCAGCTTCAGAAACTCAGCAGCATTCATTGGCTCCAGCCCCTGATACTTACGCTTCTCGTTGATGGCAGCCTTCATGAAGTTTGTCATCGACACGCCAGGAATCTCCACAGGATACTGGAAACTCAGGAACAGTCCCTCGTGGGCACGATCCTCAGGCTTCATCTCCAGCAGGTTCTTTCCGTTGAAGTAGGCCTCGCCCTCTGTCACCTCGTAGAGCGGATTACCCACGAGGACGGCACTCAACGTCGATTTGCCCGAACCATTAGGTCCCATGATGGCGTGTGTCTCACCATCGTTTATCACCAGGTCAATGCCCTTCAATATTTCTTTCTCGCCAATGCGAGCATGCAGGTTTTTTACTTCTAACATTATTACTTTACGTGGGTGCAACCCTCTTTATTTTTTACTTTTTTACCTTTTTACTTTTTTACCTTTAAATGGCTTTTTTACCTTTTTACTTTTTTACCTTTAAATGGCTTTTTTACCTTTTCATGCTGCAAAGGTACGAAAAATATCAATGCGAAACAATACTTTCCCCCGATTATTTTCAAAAAGTTTTAAATGTTAAAATTCGCGCTGGAAATCGCGTGCCGAGGCGCTGGAAATCGCGTGGCGAGGCGCTGAAAATCGCCAAGAAAAGTTCAGGAAATCACGTGGAAAAACAGAGGAAATCACGTGAAAAAGTAGAGGAAATCGCCAAGAGAAGTTCAGGAAATCGCATAGAAAGTGTCAACACTTTCAGGAAAATGTCAAGCACGGTGTGACGCAGTGACACTGTGACGCAGTTGCATAAGCCCTCTG